>JACCDQ011743130.1_pt1 | contig 45466 bp, 41 predicted proteins | sample 7446031 | NCBI WGS metagenome assembly JACCDQ01 (sample SAMN15323442, study PRJNA562643) | freshwater metagenome | isolation source: river surface water | place: USA:Blue River Watershed | collected 2017-08-17
ACCCCTGCTCGCGTTCTGCTCTGGGTGATTGCCGTAGGTGTTATCTATGGCTTCCCGATTTCCGCACTGTTCATCGGCCAGGTGTCTATTTGGGCATACATCGCATCGCTTCTAGCCTGCCTCGTGGCCCAGAAGATTTCGGTTCGCTTCGTTTTCGACGACGATGATGTCATCGACGAGTACCAGCACGCGCGCCGCAACAAGGCATACCGCCGTGCCTACAAGCGCATCGCCAGCGACTTTGTCTTCGCGGCAATTCTCTGCATTGTCGGCATCAACTATCAGGAGCACCTGATGGGGTCGGGTTGGGTCTGGGAGATCGATACATACAAGGCGACCTTTGGTCTGGTCTTCGTTATCGGCCTCTTCAGCCTGCAGAAGTATCTTTCATGGGGTTTCAAGGGCGAACCTTGGACCGATACTTCGGCCAATACAAAGTAAGGATTAAACGAAAACCCCGACCAAAGCGGTCGGGGTTTTCGCATACCTAGGCTGCTTATGGCTCCAAGCGGTTTGGGCCACGGAACAGGTAGCCGACCTCGCGGATGTTTGGCTGGTGCAGCAGCAACATGAGAACGCGAAGCAGACCCATGCCGAAGCCACCGTGAGCCGGAGCGCCGTACTTGAAGAAGTCGAGGTAGGTCTGCAGACCCTCAGGCTCGAGTCCCTTCTGCTTGACCTGCTCGATGAGCACATCCAGACGGTGTTCGCGCTGCGCGCCGGTGGTGATTTCGGTGCCGCGCCAGATGAGGTCGTAGCTGTTGGTTAGCGCCGGGTTGTCGGCGTGACGCATGTGATAGAACGGGCGGACGGTCGCCGGGTAGTCAGTGACAAACACGAACTCGTGGCCGTGGGTCTCTTGAGCCCAAGCCGCGATCTGACGCTCGCCCTCAGGGTCGAGGTCGCCGCCGCGCTCAACGACGTGACCGCGCTCCTTGATGATGTCGATTGCATCGTGAAGTGCGACTCGAGGGAACGGAATCGAAGGTACGACCACATCGACACCGAAGTGCTTGAGAATCTCTTCGCCGTGCTTCTCTTTGACCGCCGAAATTGCGCGGTGCATGAGCTGTTCCTGAATCGCCATGATGTCTTCGTGTGAATCAATCCACGAGACCTCGATGTCAACCGAAACGAACTCGGTTGCGTGACGCGAGGTGAATGAAGGGTCTGCACGGAAGACCGGGCCGATCTCGAAGATGCGGCCGAAGCCCGACATCATCGCCATCTGCTTGTAGAACTGAGGGCTCTGAGCGAGGTAGGCGTGACCCTCGAAGTATTCGAGCTTGAAGAGCTCAGCGTTCGATTCCGAAGCCGAAGCCATGAGCTTTGGCGAGTGGATCTCAACGAAGCCGTTCTCGGTCCAATATTCGCGCCATGCCTGCTCGATGGTGGTCTGAATACGGAAGACCAGGTTCATCTCGCTGCGACGGAGGTCCAAGAAGCGCCAGTCCATGCGCTTGTCGATCGAGGTGTCGTCTGCAATCGGGGTCTCAGGGTCGGCAAGGCTGACGATCTCGAGCTCATCCAACTGAACCTCGAGGCCACCGAGCTTGACGCGCTCGTCGTGCTTGAGGCGACCCTTTACCCATACGAATGAGCCGGCGGTCAGAGTCGAAACGGTTGCAGCAAGTGCGTCGTTCTCGTCAGGCTGCTCGTCGATAACCGGACGAGGGTAGGTGACCTGAACGTCGCCCGACTCATCACGAAGAATGATGAACTGGATGCGCTTCTGGTCACGAAGCTTTTCTACCCAGCCACCGAGTAGGACTGGGCCGTCCTCGCGGGCGGCGAGATCTTTGACGAGGGTACGCTCGCGCATGAAAATCCTTGCTTTTGGGGTTGCCGTTCGCAATCTGTGAAGACGCTGAACGCTCTAATTGCCAAGTTTAGCCGAGGGTAAACTTGAACCATGCCCGCCAACCGCATCCACTTGATTCGCCACGGTGAGGTGCACAATCCAGGCCAGGTGCTTTATGGCAGATTGCCGCACTTCAGGTTGAGCGAACGCGGGCACGAAATGGCCGCACTGGCAGCCCAGACCATCAAGGCTGACAAGCGTCCGGTCGGCGCAATCATTGCTTCGCCGCTCCTGCGCACCCGTGAATCAGCCGAGCACGTGCAGGAACTGCTCGGAATCGAAATCGTGACCGACCAGCGACTGATCGAGCCGTACAACATCTTCGAAGGCCGCAAGTTAACTGCCAAGCACATCGCCCTTCGCCCGCACCTGATCTATCACTTGCGAAACCCCAACAAGCCAACCTGGGGTGAGCCTTATGAAGAGGTCTTGGCCCGCATGCTCGAGGCGATCAAAGAGGTTAGTGAAAGCGTTCAGGATGCCGATGCCGTGATCGTCTCGCACCAGCTGCCGATTGTCATGGTCCAACGTCACCTCGCCGGTCTACCGCTCGCGCACAACCCGAGGAAGCGCAACTGCTCCCTGAGCAGCATCACCTCGCTCGAGGTTCGCAACGGCAAGCTAACTCAGGTCGATTACCGTGAACCGGCAGCCGCCCTGCACTCGATCGACAAGGGAGCCGTCTAATGCGCGAAGTTACAAAACTTGTCGCACGCATCGCTGCTGCAACTGCGGCGGCCGCGCTCGCCGCAACCGCGCTCACCGGCTGCGCATCGAACGACCCACTAGCCAGCCAGTACCGCGCCGGTGACAACAAGAACTACATCGCGGGTGACGGCACCGTGACCGAGTTTGCCGCGGCCGACCGAGGCGCTGCGGTCAAGTGGCAGGGCACGCTCGCCGATGGCACCAAGCTCGGAAGCGTCAACCTCTCGGGCGTCGTCACCGTTCTCAACTTCTGGTACGCAGGTTGCGCACCTTGTCGCGCCGAAGCGCCAGATCTGGTTGCTATCGCTAAGGCATACCCAAAGGTTCAATTCATCGGCGTGAACGTGCGTGATGCCGCGGGCACCGCGGCCGCATTCGAGCGCAAGTTCAAGGTCACCTGGCCATCGATTCTCGATGCCAACTCGGGCAGTGTCGTGCTGGCATTCACGGGCATCGTGACTCCGCAGGCCGTGCCTACCACCCTCGTCATTGACGCCAAGGGTCGCGTGGCCGCTCGCGTGCTCGGCCGAATCGAGGCGTCGACTCTCAAGGCACTGATCAAGAGAGTGGTCGAAGAGGGCTAATGATCGCGCTGCTGAACGGTTTCAACCCGGGTGACGTAATTCTCAACGGCACCCTGTTGCTGGCGATTCCTATGGCACTGCTGGCCGGTGCCGTCAGCTTTATCAGCCCATGCGTTTTGCCGCTCGTGCCGGGTTATCTCGGCTTCGTTTCGGGCATCAGCTCGAACCGTGCGCGGCTCATGCTCGGCACCGTGTTTTTCATCCTCGGTTTTTCGATCGTCTTTGCTTCGTTCGGCGCCATCTTCGGCGGCCTCGGTGGCGTTGTTTACGCATCGGGGCTCAGCTGGGTGCAGCGCATCCTCGGTGTATTCGTGTTCCTGTTCGGTCTCGTGTTGGTCGGCAAGTTCGAGTGGCTGCAGCGAACCGTGAAGTTTCAGGCTCGCCCGGGGCTCGGTCTCGTCGGCGCGCTGCTCTTGGGCGTAACTTTCGGTCTCGGCTGGACGCCTTGCATCGGCCCAACCCTCGCAGCTGTTCTGACTCTCGCTTCGCAAACCGGTTCGCCAGCCAAGGGTGCTTTCTTGGCCTTTGTTTATGCGCTCGGCATCGGAATCCCGTTCCTCCTGATTGCCGCCGGCTTCGGCTGGGCGACTCGTTCGATGGCGTTTTTCAAGCGCCACATTCGCGCCTTCAACATTGCTGGCGGCTCGCTGCTGATGTTGCTCGGTTTGCTCATCACATTCGGTCTGTGGGATGCCCTGACCGCCTGGTTGCAGGGGGAGGTGTTCGGTTATTTCCAGCTCACCCTCTGATGAGATTCAGTCACCGGCGCTAGGCGTGCTTGGCTGGGCTCGATGGATCTGGCGCCAGCTCACCTCGATGCGCACGGCACTAATTTTGCTGTTGATGCTCGCCGCCGCAGCGGTGCCAGGCTCGATCTATCCGCAGCGCAGCGCCGACCCAAACGGCGTCAACGCATTCTTTGACAACAATCCAGAGCTCGCCAAGGTGCTCGACGGCATCCAGATGTTCGATGTTTATTCATCAGCTTGGTTCTCGGCAATCTACATCCTGCTCTTTATTTCACTGATCGGATGCGTGATCCCACGCACGTTCGTGCACGTCAAAAACTTGCGCGAGGAACCGGTCGAAACCCCGACCAACCTGCGTCGCATGCCGGCATTCCTGGCTACCAAGGTTGCAAAAAAGCAGACGGGTGAACTTCTCGCCTCGGCTGAAAGAACCCTGCGCGATGGTCGTTATCGCGTAGCCGTTCGCCAGGGCAAGAACGGCGAAACCACGGTTAGCGCAGAACGCGGTTATCTGCGTGAGACCGGCAACCTCGTGTTCCACATTGCCCTGCTTGGCGTGCTGTTCGCAGTCGGCATCGGTGGCGGTTACTCATACAGCGGCCAGCGCGTTGTTGTCGAGGGCGAGACCTTCGTGAACAACCTCGCGGGCTATGACTCGTTCAGCCCGGGCGCGTTCTTCAAGCCTGAGATGCTGACCCCGTTCAGCATGACTCTCGACAAGTTCGAGGTGAAGTTCGACTTGCAGAACCAGACCAACATCGGCACGCCGCTCGACTTCAGGGCGAATGTCACGAGCCGCCTGCAAAACAGCGACGGCACCACCACAGATGCCAAGTCTGTGATTCGCGTGAATGAACCGCTCGAGTTGCCGAACTCGCACGTCTATCTGACCGGCAACGGCTACGCCCCGGTCATCACGATTCGCGACAAGAACGGTGATGTCGCGTTCAGCGGCCCGACCGAATTCCTACCTCAGGACAAGAACTACACCTCGCTCGGCGTGATCAAGGTGCCAGATGGCGCTGGTCCGCAGTTCGGCATCCTGTCGTTCTTCTATCCAACGCAGGACAAGCTGACGACGGGTGCTCGTACCTCGATTTATCCTGACCCACTCGACCCGTTGCTGACCATGAACGTTTACATCGGTGACCTCGGTCTCGACTCCGGCCAGCCGAAGAACGTCTTTGAGCTCGATGTTTCAAAGATGAAGCAGGTCGCCGGCGGCAAGTCGGGCGTCAAGGGCCTCGAGCTGGTTCCTGGTCAGACCGTTGACCTGCCTAAGGGGCTCGGCACCGTCACTTTCGACGGCGTAAAGCGTTTTGCGTCGCTCGATGTTTCATTCAACCCGGGCGGAATTTGGGTTCTCTTTTTCGCGTTACTTGCTCTGGCAGGTGTGACGCTTTCGCTCACGGTTCCTCGACGTCGAGTCTGGGTCGCCGTGCGTGACGGAGAGTTGCAGATGGCGGCTTTGGCGCGCGGCGACGACCCTTCGCTCGAGAAAATCGTTGCCGATCTTGCCGCAAAATTAACGGGGGCCGAAACGAAAGGTAGCAGCGCGTTAGATGAATAACATGCAGCTAAACGAGGGTCTATCGCAGATCTCACTCCTATTTGTGTACGCGGCTATGGCGATTTACACCTTCTCGTTCCTAGCCTTCGCCACCAACCTCTCGCGCCTCGCATCCAACAAGGATGAAACCCGCGCGACCGCATCCGGTGCTGAAAAGTTCGGAACCGTCATGCTCGTGCTGGCCGGTTTGCTGCACGGTGTCGCCGTTGTCTTGCGCGGAATCTCGGCCAACCGTGTGCCATGGGCCAACATGTATGAGTTCACACTCACCGGTTCGTTCATCGTTGTGACCATCTACCTCATCGCGATGCGCCTCAAGGATGTGCGCCTGATCGCGACCTTCATCTCTGGTGTCACTCTGCTCGCGCTGGGTCTTGCCACCTCAATCTGGTACGTCCAGGTCAAGACTTTGATGCCTGCGCTGCAGTCATACTGGCTAGTCATTCACGTGCTCGTTGCGGTGTTGGCGACCGCATTCTTTAACATCGCAGCCGCGTTCTCGGTCGTTTATCTCGTCCGCAACGCCGGTTGGATGGTCAAGGCGAAGTCGAAGGCGCTGCTGTTTTTCCGTCGCATTCTCGAGCTGTTCCCAACCAGCGAGAAGCTCGAAAAGCTGGCCTACCGCTTCAACATCATCGGCTTTATTCTTTGGTCGTTCACGCTGATCGCCGGTGCCATCTGGGCCGAGCGCGCCTGGCACCGCTACTGGGGCTGGGACACCAAAGAGGTTTGGACCTTCATTATCTGGACCATTTACGCGGGCTATCTGCACGCCAACGCGACTCGCGGCTGGACGGGCAAGCGTTCGGCTTGGTTGAGCCTGGTCGGGTTCGTTGCGATCCTGTTCAACTTCACCATCGTGAACCTCTTCTTCAAGGGGCTACACGTTTACAGCGGCCTGAAGTAAGCCTAGGGTTCGCGCTGCTCAGAGGCGTGAGTTAGCCGTCAGTCGAAATTTCACAAACGTGTGTCCGGCGAGCTCATCCTTGCCTATTACTCGAAGCCCGAGTTTTTCCGCAATCAAATCAATCGGACGCGTGGTCGGAAAATAGACGTTGATCTGCGATGTAGGTTCAATTGCCTTCCACGCCTCAAGAACCACGTTTGCAATATCGCTACCTAAACGCCAAGCCCAAACGTGCAGCACAATAGCCAACTCGACCTCGTTGTCGCCATCTGGCTGTAAGCCCGCCCAACCGGCAAAGTCACTGTGAAAATAAACCGCCCAAGGTCCGTGTTCAGGCGAGCTCCAAAGTTTTGATTTGTTGTTCTTCCATTGTTCGACCCATTCGGAGTCCACCGTTTCGGCGAGAGGCATGTGTTTTGTCACGCGACGGTCATTCAAAAGCTGAACTAAATCCTCATTCGAAGCCTGGTTCAGTGGTTTCAAAACTAGGTTCTTAGACAACGCGATAACACCGCTCTAGTCGCTCAATCCACCAGTCGATGCGGTGGTCGTCAGCTTTGAAAACTTCGAGTCGAGACTCGCTCGGCACAACGCGCTTCACATCCAGCCAACCGTCCTGCGGCTTGAGCGGCTGATCACACACATCGCCGGCGAGCAGGCTAACTGTGCCGAGGCCATGGGCGATGTCTTCGGAGTTCTTGGCCGCCAGGTGAGCACCCATCGAAATGCCAATCGAAGAATCCAGCGCGCTACTCACCGTCCACGGCAGGCCAGATTCGCGCGCGATTGAAGCGGCGGATGCGATTCCACCCAGAGGAGGGACCTTCAAAATCAGGCGATCGGCAGCGCCAGCCTGTGCAACGGCGAGCGGGTCGCTCACCTTGCGAACCGATTCATCGGCGGCAACAGCAACGCCAAGTCGGTTCAGTTGGATGCGCACTTCGGCCAGTTCGGCAATCGTGCGAACCGGCTGCTCAAAGTAATCGATCTCGATTCGCGCCTCGGCCAACTGCTGCGCAAGGTCGACCGCCTGCTCAACCGTGAATCCGCCATTGGCATCCAGTCGAATTTTGACTCCCGGATAAGCGTTGGCGACAGCACTGATGCGAGCCAAGTCGTCGGCAATCTCCTGGCCCGGTTCGGCCACCTTGATCTTCACGGTGTCAAAACCGCCAAATCGATCGAGCACCTGAGTGACCTGCTCGGCGGCAACCGCCGGCAGCGTGGCATTCACGCGGATGCGCTCGACTGCCGGAGTCTCCACGTGACCCCAACCGAATTCGATGGCGGCGGCAAGCCATACCGCCGCTTCTTCGTCTTGATATTCGGTGAACGGCGACCATTCGGTCCAGCCGTTGGGGCCTTCAAAGAGCATGACCTCGCGCTCTAGGACGCCGCGAAACTTGACGCGCATCGGCAGGGCAACAACCCGTGCAGAAGCCAGCAGTTCGGCAAGCTCGGGTTTGTTGGCGACGGTCACGTTGTTAGTCTAGAAGCATGTCTCAGGCCGTTTCAGAGCTTTTCGATTCCTCCATTTGGCAGGCGGTGCCTGGATTCGCCGAACTCGAAGACATCACCTATCACCGTCACGTCTCATTGGGCATCGTGCGCATCGCATTCAACCGCCCAGAGGTGCGCAATGCTTTCCGCCCGCAGACGGTCGATGAACTGCACGCAGCGCTCGAGGACGCACGCATCAACCCACGCGTCGGCGTCGTTCTGTTGACCGGCAACGGACCATCGCCAAAGGACGGCGGCTGGGCCTTCTGTTCGGGCGGCGACCAGCGCGTTCGCGGCAAGGATGGCTACAAGTACGCCGACGGCGAGACCGCAGACACAATCGATCAGGCCCGCAACGGTCGCTTGCACATCCTCGAGGTTCAGCGCCTGATTCGCTTCATGCCGAAGGTCGTCATCGCCCTTGTGCCTGGTTGGGCAGCCGGCGGCGGTCACTCGCTCAACGTCATCGCCGACCTCTCGATTGCCAGTGCCGAGCACGCACGTTTCAAGCAGACCGATGCCGATGTCGCCTCGTTCGACGGTGGTTTCGGCAGCGCATACCTCGCTCGCCAAACCGGTCAAAAGTTTGCTCGCGAAATCTTCTTCCTCGGGCAGGAATACAGCGCTCAGCGAGCGTATGAGATGGGCGTGGTCAACGCTGTCGTGCCGCATTCCGACCTCGAGAAAACCGGCGTCGAGTGGGGTGCCGAGATTCTGCGCAAGTCGCCGCAGGCAATCCGCATGCTCAAGTACGCCTTCAACGCAATCGATGACGGTCTGGTTGGTCAGCAGCTGTTCGCAGGTGAGGCAACGCGTCTGGCATACGGAACCGCGGAAGCCGCTGAAGGCCGTGACTCGTTCCTCGAAAAGCGCGAACCGGACTGGTCGCCGTTCCCTTGGCAGTTCTAACCCAACGTTTTTATGACTAAACCGCTCAAGCTGGTTGCCGCCAACGATACGTTCGGCGCGCTCATTGCTTTGGGCGATGCGCTGGCCGGCAAGCAGGCCGTGTTTGTGACCCCGCCCGAGGTCAACGGTTTGATGCCAGAGATTCACGGATTGCCCGATGAGGTAGCCGACGATGTCGCGCTGATCGTCGAATCGAGCGGTTCGACCGGTTCACCAAAGCGCAGCCACCTATCGCTGGATGCCCTGCTTGCCAGCGCGCACGCATCCCAAAAAAGGCTCGGTGGCCCGGGCCAGTGGCTGCTCGCTCTGCCAATCAATTTCGTGGCAGGTGCAAATGTCTTGATTCGCTCGCTCGTCGCCGAGACGCAGCCGGTGCTGATGAACACCGCGCTGCCATTCACCGCTGAGGGATTCTCGCGTGCGGCCTCGATGCAAACCGGCAGCCGACGTTACACCTCGCTTGTGCCGACTCAGCTCGAACGCCTCGCGGCCGAGGTCGACACCGACGACCTCCTGCGCGCGCAACTCAAGCGCTTTGACGCGATTCTGGTCGGTGGTCAGGCTGCGAACCCATTGACTGTCGAGCGCCTGCGTGCGTTGGGCATCAACCTCGTCGAGACCTATGGCATGACCGAAACCTGCGGCGGATGCGTCTATGACGGCGTCGCGCTCGACGGCGTAACCGTCGAACTCGCGGGGGAGTCGCGCATCAAGATTGGTGGCTCAACCCTCGCTAATGAGTTTGTGGCCGACGGCGGTTTCATCACCAACGATCTCGGTGAATTCGACGCGCAGCATCGACTTCACGTGCTCGGGCGCATCGACCGCGTGATCGCATCCGGCGGAGTCAAGATCGCACTCGACCGTGTCGAGCAACTCGCGGCTCAGGTGCCTGGTGTGGTCGAGGTTTCGGCTTCGCCGATTCAAGACGCCGAGTGGGGGCAGCGCGTGGGCATCGCCTACCAGGGCAGCCCTGAAGTGGCCGACAGTATCGCCGAAGCGCTGGCGGATACGCTCGGTCCGGCCGGCAAACCGGTGCGCGTGATTCGCATCGACAAACTGCCGCGGTTGACCAGTGGCAAGCCAGACCTGTTGGCCATCAAGACCATTTTCGAGGAGAACTAATGGCACAAAAGCGCAAGCCGACTAATGCCTCGGCAAAGCCTGCATCGAAAGCCTCCGCGAACTCGCCGAGCAAGTTCAAGCTATGGGTGTCGGGCGCTCGCCTGCGGACTCTGCCGCTGGCCGTTGCGCCAGTTGCCATCGGCGTTGGCTCGGCCGCAGCGGTTCAGGCCTTCAACCTCGGCCTATCGCTGCTCGCACTCGCGGTCGCTCTGTTCTTGCAGGTCGGCGTGAACTACGCGAACGACTACAGCGACGGAATTCGTGGCACCGATGACTTCCGCGTGGGCCCGATGCGTCTCACCGGCTCAAAGGCGGTTCCGGCGAAACAGGTGAAGTATGCGGCATTCGCATCCTTTGGTCTTGCCGCCCTGGCGGGCCTCGCCATCGTCGCGGTAACGCAGCTCTGGTGGCTGCTCGCGGTTGGCGCAGTAGCAATCATCGCGGCCTGGTTCTACACCGGCGGCAAGCGACCTTACGGTTACGCGGGTCTCGGTGAGCTGGTCGTTTTCGTGTTCTTCGGCCCGGTGGCCTCGATGGGCACCGCCTTCATTCAGATCGGTCGATTCGATGGCAACTCGCTGCTCGGCGGCATCGCCGCCGGATGTTGGGCAGCGGCTGTTTTGATGGTCAACAACATTCGTGACATCAAGCAGGACTCGCTCTCGGGCAAGCGCACTCTTGCCGTCAAGCTGGGCGAGCGCTGGTCGAAGGTTTTCTATTGCGTGCTCGTGCTCGCGCCGTTCCCGATTTTGGTGCCGTTCCTGCTGCTATACCCGGCTACCTGGATCGCTTGGTTCGCCGCGCTTTTCGCCCTGCCGCTAGTGCTTATCGTTTCGACCGCTAAGACGGTTCAGGAGCTGCTACTTGCCCTAAAGCTCACCAGTTTTGGCGCGCTCGCATACGCGGTCTTCTTGGCTTGGGGCCTCTACAAAATCAGCGCGATTATTTAGCGTCTTCGGCGGCAGCATCGGCCGCTGCACGGTCTTCCGCAGTTTCATCGCGCGAGTTCTTGCGGTTCACCCAACGTTCGATTGCCTCAGACACATCGGCGCGTTGCTTGTTGAAGAAAATCAGCGAAATCGCGAGACCAATCATGGCCGCGTTCAGCGCACTGAAGAATGGGTCGATGCCGAGCGCATACATCACTGCAAATACGCCGATGAATAGACCGAGACGGATGAGCACAAACTTGAGCACTGGGTTCTTCTTCACAAAATAAGTCTACGTTTGCGCTGGTTAGAGTTATCTCATGAGAGTTTTTGCCCTCGCGGTGCTGGTTGTTTTCACCGTTTTCGTCACCGTTTTTGCCGGTTCGGCTAACAAAAACGAAGTGCGCGGTTTGCCTCGCTGGGTTTGGGTTCTGCTCTGCCTCGCGGTAACTCCACTCGGCGGAATCCTCTACCTAATTTTCGGTCGCCCACTTCCTGGAGCTGCCGGTTCATCGTCTGGTCAGAGTGCGCCACGCAGACCTGTTGCGCCTGACGATGATGCCGAATTCCTACGCAAGTTGGAAGACGAAATTCGACGCGATCGCGATGACAAGAATGAGTGATTCGCCGGCTCAGGTTTTCGCTGCACACCTCTTGGCCAGCTTGGCCAAGCTTGGCGTTCGTAACTTTTTTCTCGCGCCAGGGGCACGTTCGCAGTCGCTAGCCATCGCCGCAGGGCAGTTGGCGGCGGCCGGCAAGATCGACCTCTCAATTCGCGTGGATGAGCGCTCGCTCGGCTTCGTTGCTCTAGGAACCGCCCTCGCCTCGGGCGAACCATCGGTCATCATCACGACCTCGGGCACTGCGGTCGCGAACCTGCACCCCGCGGTGCTTGAGGCGAACCATGCCGGCATCCCGTTGATTTTGTTGACCGCAGACCGTCCGCATGAACTGCGCGGAGTCGGAGCGAACCAGACCACGAACCAGATCGGCATTTTCAACGATGCCGTGCGCGAGTGCCTCGATGTTGTGGCTCCGGTGGGCCACGAGGGCGAGCCGGCCGAAGCCGCCGAGTTGGCCGCCGCCGCAATCGGAATTGCCCTTGGGTATGACGGCGAGCAGCCTGGTCCGGTGCAGTTGAACCTTGCTTTCCGCGAACCGCTCAGTGCTGTCGAGCCAAACGCTGCCGACCTGAATCCGCGCGTTCAGCTGCCGCCGCGCGATGAGCCTGAGACCGAGTTCGCCGTCCTCAACGAGGCAGGCAAGACCGTCGTCATCGCAGGTGCAGGTGCCGGTGAAGCCGCCGTCGAACTGGCCGAGGCCTTCGGCTGGCCGCTGTTCGCTGAGCCGAGCTCGGGTGCTCGTTTCGGTGCAAATGTGATCGTCGGTTATCGCGAACTAATTGCCGATCACGAACTCGCGGACCAGATCACTCGCGTCATCGTTTTCGGCAAGCCGACACTCGGTCGCGGTGTGGTCGGGTTGCTCAAGAACCAAGACATAGAAGTCATCGTGGTCAAGAACCGCGAGTACGGACATTTCGATGTGACCCGCCGGGCGGCCAAGTTCTGCACCGAACTCACCGTGCTCGAAGAACCAGATTTCGAGTGGTTGACCGCTTGGCGTGCTGCCGATGCTGCACTCGACAAGGTGCCTGCCTCGGCAGAACCAACACGGGCGAGCATCGTCCAGGCTGTGTGGGCGTCAACCGAGCAGGACGATCAGATGATGCTTGGCGCATCCCGATTGATTCGTGAGGCAGACCGCTGGGCTCCGGCCAAGCCGGTTCGCGTGTTCAGCAATCGCGGACTAGCCGGCATCGACGGCACTGTTGCCACCGCTACCGGGCTTGCTCTAGCCGAGGCTCGCGCCGGTTATCCCGACGCCATCACGCGCGTTTTGGTCGGCGACCTGACCTTGATTCACGACGCCGGTTCGCTGGCCTACGACCGCGCCGAGGGCGACCTCAACATCCAGATCATCGTCGGCAACGACAACGGCGGCAGCATCTTTGAGAACCTCGAGCCGGCACAGCAGCTAGACGCAGAGAGCTTCGACCGCCTGTTCCGCACTCCGCAGCAGGTCGACTTCTGGTCGCTCGCGCAGGCCTATGGTTGGCAGCACATCTTGGTTGAAAGTTCGGCACAGCTTGACGAAGCGCTGGCCACTCGCGGCCGAGTCATTATCGAGGTCAAGCTCGCCTAAGCGAATGCGTTTCGAATCGGAGCGAACTTTAGTTCGGTCTCAGCCAATTCGGCAGCCGGATCAGATTCGGCCACGATGCCACATCCCGCGTATGCCGTCACGCGCGAACCCGTGATTTGCGCTCCTCGCAGGGCGATTGCCCACTCGCCATCGCCGTCAGCGCCAATCCAGCCGACCGGTCCGGCATAACGCCCGCGGTCAAATGGTTCGAGCTCGGCAATCATGTCCTGAGCGAGGTTGGTCGGTGTGCCAGCAACGGCTGCGGTCGGGTGCAACGCTGCGGCCAGGTCAATCGATGAGGCGTTGTCGCGCAGCACTCCCTGCACATCTGAAGCGAGGTGCCAGAGGTTCGGTAGCGCGAGGCTGAACGGCTCGGCATCGGTCTCGATTGCGGTGCAATAAGGGGTCAGCGAACGCACGAGAGAGTCGACCGCGTATGCGTGCTCGCTGCGGTTCTTTGCCGAAGCAGAGAGCGCCTGACTGATGGCGATGTCGATGCTCGGGTCGGTGCCGCGACCTGCGGTGCCCGCCAAAACTCGTGCCGAAACCTGCCCGTTGGCAACGCGCACCAGCAGCTCAGGCGAGGCACCGAAGGTGCCGTCGACCGAGTAGGTCCAGCAGCTGGTGAACCGAGTGGCGAGTCGCTTCAGCGTCGCGCGAATGTCAAAGTCTTCGGGCAGGTCGGCGGCGATGTCGCGAGCCAAAACGACCTTGTCGATATCGTGCTTGCGAATGTGTTCGACGGCATCGGCAACGGCGGTCATGAAGCCATCGGCATCCATCTGACCGGCCTCAAAATTCAGCCTGGATGCGGTCGCGTAACTCTGCGCTTCGTGGGCGAAACTAGGTAGCTCGTTCGCGAGCGCCGCAGTCTTGTCTAAGCCAAGCGTCGGGTGCCAAATGCGTGTGAACCAGGCTCGCTCGTCGCGAATGCCGACCACGATTTCTGGCACGATCAGCACGCTCTCGATGTCGCTCTCGGCGGCGAACGCGAAGCTGCCGAATGCAATTAGCCCAGAACCGGATGCCTGAACCGAATCGTCAACCACCGCGCTGGCGCATACGCTTCGCCACTGTCGTGCCAGATTTTCGATGCGGTCATCGCCTCGCGCGGTAAGGCGAAGGGCCTCGCCGAATCCAATCAGGCCCTTGCCGTCACGGCTGAAAACTAGGGGATTCGCAGGCAGGTGCTCGAAGAGCGACCAGTTTTCGGGTGCATGAAACTCGCGTGAGATTACCTCAAGGGTCATGCCGCGTCCTGTCGTTCGTACCTGAAAATCCTACGCCGACAAATACCGCTCAGTTCGCGCGAAAATTCCCCAACCGTGGTCTCGAAGCGCGAGGTTAGAATTGGGTAGTGACCAAAGCAGATTTGGCTAAAAAGCCTGAAGAAGTAGCGGCGATGTTCGATGTCGTTGCACCGAACTACGACCTGACAAACTCTCTGCTTTCGTTCGGTCAAGACCGACGCTGGCGCAAGATCGTTGCCAATTCGGTTGACCCAAAGCGCGGGCAGCGCATCCTCGATTTGGCTGCCGGCACTGGCACTTCATCAATGGCGTTTTTGCGTGACGGCGTTCAGGTCATCGCGAGCGACTTTTCAGAAGGCATGCTTGCCGAAGGACGCAAGCGCCACCCGGAACTCGTGTTTGTGTTCGCCGACGCAACCAACCTTCCATTCAAGGATGCCGAATTCGACGCCGTAACCATCTCGTTTGGTTTGCGCAATGTGGTCGATGTCGACAAGGCTCTTGCCGAGATGTATCGCGTCACGAAGCCAGGCGGCCGAATTGTGATCTGCGAGTTCAGCAAGGTCTCGGCTCCGGTTTTCAAGACCTTCTACAACACCTATTTGAAGTCGATCCTGCCGAGCTTTAGCGGGCTCTCAAGCAAAGCACCAGAGGCTTACTCATACTTGGCCGAATCGATCCTGGCCTGGCCAGACCAAAAGACTCTGGCGAAGCAGATCGGCAAAGCAGGTTTCGAACGCGTTGAGTATCGCAACCTGAACCTCGGCGTTGTCGCGGTCCACCGCGGATTCAAGGCTGCCGCTAAGAAGGCCACGGCCAAGCCGGCAGCTAAGAAGGCCACCAAGTGAGCCGTCTACCGCGTCAGTTCAAGAAGGTCCAAGACAAAGCGCTGCTGAACGCTATTGAAGCTGGTCTCGAGTTGGTCGAGGCCGAGCTGGCCGACGCCGTCGCGAACAGCGACAAGATTGTTGACTCTGCTTCACGTCACCTGCTCGACGCTGGTGGCAAGCGCGTTCGTCCAGTCCTAGTCTTGCTCACTGCGCAGCTTGGGAATGCCTCGCGCGATGAGGTCATCAAGGCGGCCGTAGTCAGTGAACTAACTCACCTAGCAACCCTCTACCACGACGACGTGATGGACGATGCCCCGACCCGTCGCGGTGTTCCGACCGCGCAGAAGGTTTACGGCAATTCCATCGCGATTCTTGCCGGCGACGTCTTGCTCGCACGCGCTTCTCAGATTGGTGTCGGCCTCGGTGCCGAATCGCTAAGACTTCAGGCCGAGACCTTCGAACGCCTCTGCATCGGGCAGTTGCACGAGACCATCGGTCCTCAGGACGGTGAGGACCAGCTCGCTCACTACATTCAGGTGATGGCCGACAAGACCGGTTCACTACTCGCATCGAGCGCGCTGATGGGCGTCATCCACTCAAACGCACCGTTCGAATACCGTGAACCTATCGCGCAGTTTGCCGAGCGAATCGGCATCGCCTTTCAGCTCATTGACGACGTGATCGACATCAGCGAGGCCGGCCCATCTGGCAAGACTCCGGGCACCGACCTTCGTGCCGGCGTACCAACGCTGCCGACCCTTTTGCTTCAAAAGGCAGCGGATGCGGGCGACACCGAAGCTGCCGAGCTCATCCAGTTCATCGCCTCTGGTCTTGAAGACGATGCAAAGCTCGCCGAAGCCCTGCGTCGACTTCGCGAGCACCCGGTTGCCGCCGAGGCCGAGATCGAAGCGAAGCGCTGGGCAATCAGCGCGGTGGATGCGATTTCGGTGCTGCCAGATTCTTCGGTGAAACGCGCACTCGAACAGTTTGCCGAAGCGGTAGTTAACCGCGACAATTAGTTACTTCAACTCCGTTTGAGAGAGGAAGTACGAGTGTCTAACACCGTTCACCTAAAGGCCGATGGCGTTTCGCTAATCATCGATACCTCAGCAGCAACTCCGGTCATTTTGCACTGGGGTCGTGCGGTTGCCGATTCAGAGATCGACATCCTCTCTCAACTCGAACCGACCCCGCACTGTGACTTCGACGAGCCGCAGTTGATCGGCATCTGGCGTGAGAACGCTCGTGGCTTCATCGGTGAACCGGCACTTCGCGGTTCGCGCATCGCACGCGACTGGTCGCACAAGTTTGAATTGCGCAACACCCAGGTCGAGGGGAACACCGCGACCTTTACCTCGGTGGACGCCGAGGCCGAACTCGAGGTCGTTGCCAAGTTCGAACTCACCGACCAGGGAGTGCTCAAGGTCTCGCAGACCGTAACCAACCTCGGTCTTACCGAATTCAATGTTGAGGCGCTGACGGCATACCTGCCTGTGCCTGATTACACCAAAGACGTTCTCGACTTCCACGGACGATGGATGCGCGAACGCCAACCACAGCGTCAGCCGATTCATGTCGGGCAGTGGGTGCGTGAGGGTCGCGAGGGTCGAACCGGTCACGACTTCACCCTGATTCAGTTTGCATTGGCCGAGGGAGCCACCTACGAGCGCGGCGAAGCCTGGGGTCTCAGCCTGGCGTGGTCGGGCAACAACCGCCAGCTCGTCGAACGCACTGCTATCGGCCGAACCGCTATGGCCGCCAACGAACTGCTTCTGCCTGGCGAGGTCGTGCTCGGCAGCGGCGAGAGCTACGAGGCACCGACTGTGGTTGCCGTTTATTCGGGCAACGGAATCGATGGCGCGAGTGACCGCTTGCACCGCATGGCTCGTGCGCGCAAGTCTCATCCGACCAACATTCGTCCGCGTCCGATCACGCTCAACGTCTGGGAAGCCGTCTACTTCGACCACAACTTCGAGAAGCTAGCCGAACTGGCTGAAGCCGCCTCGAAGATCGGCATCGAACGTTTTGTGCTCGATGACGGTTGGTTCGGCGCTCGTCGCGATGACCGCGCAGGCCTCGGTGACTGGGTAGTCAGCAAGGACGTCTGGCCTGAGGGCCTCGGCAAGCTCGTCGACAAGGTCAAAGCAGAGGGCATGGAGTTCGGTCTCTGGTTTGAGGGCGAAATGGTCAACGCCGACAGTGACCTCTATCGTGCGCACCCGGACTGGATTCTTCAGTCCGGCGGACGCGTTCCGCCCGAGTTCCGCACCCAGTTGGTGCTCGACCTCGCGCACCCTGGCGCATACCAGCACGTCTTTGAACAGGTGGATGCGATCCTCAGCGAATACGACATCGCATACATCAAGTGGGATCACAACCGCGTGCTCACCGAGGCCTCACACCTCGGGCAGGCGGCAGTGCGCAAGCAGGTGCTCGCGATCTATCGCATGTTTGACGAGCTGAAGGCAGCTCACCCGGGTCTCGAGATCGAGAGCTGCGCATCGGGCGGTGGTCGCATCGACCTCGGCATGATCGAGCACGCCGACCGCTTCTGGACCAGCGACAACAACGACGCCCTAGAGCGTCAAAGCATCAACCGCTACACGACCATCGTGATCCCGCCGGAGCTTCTTGGCACTCACATCGGCCCGACCAAGGCGCACTCGACCGCCCGCACCCACGCGCACTCGTTCCGAGCAATTACCGCGCTCTGGGGTCACGCTGGAATCGAATGGGATCTCACCGAGGCGAGCGAGGACGAACTCGCTCTGCTCAAGAACTGGGCCGATTACTACAAGTCGAAGCGCGGCCTTCTGCACAGCGGTCGAACCGTTCGCGGGGACCAGAGCGAGTCAGATTCGCAGACCTACGGCGTTGTAGCGCACGATGGCTCAGAGGCCGTCTACATGTATGCAGCTTTGCGCCCGAGCGAGTTCAGCCGCCCGGCGAACATTCGCCTGACTGGTCTAAACCCAGATGCGCTGTATGAGATCAAGTTGGTTGAACCTGCTGGCTCGGCAAACGCCATGCAGTTGCTGCCGCCGAAGTGGTACTCGGGCGTAAAGCTATCGGGCAACCTGTTGGCTTCGCTCGGCCTTCGCTCACCGGTGCTTCGCCCGGAGCAGGCAATCCTCATTGAAGCCAAGCGCGTAGCCGGTTAGGTGCTGTCGTTCGCGGCGCTTATGCTCGAACAGTGATTTCAGCAGCAAGGTCGAAGACCGTTCAAAAGGCGCTTTTTGCGATTTTCTTTTCGCAGGGCTTTTTGTTCACCTCGATCATTCCGCGCATTCCTGAATTCATCGAGCGCATCCACGTCGACTTTGCCCAGTGGGGATTGATTACCGGTTTTGCCGGTCTCGGTTCGCTGCTGGGGCTAACCCAAACCACCAAACTGGTCACCCGCTTCGGCACGCGCAAACTCAATCGAGCCACGGCTTTGGCGCTGGCTGCGGTCACTCTGACTTTCCCTTACATCCACAACGGTTGGCTCTGGTTCATTGCCAACTTCGTTTACGGCCTCATCGGTTCGGTCTTCAACATCTCGTTGAACGCGCAGGCGGTTGCCGTTCAAAAACTGGTGAACCGCGTGATTCTCGGTCGCTATCACGCAGCCTGGGCAATCGGTGCCGCGAGTTCGGCAGCGCTGAGCGGCCTATTCGCTGGCTTCATGCCGCTCGAACTCCACTACCTGCTCGTGCCGGTCGCCGTCGCGGCAACCCTGCTCATCGCGGGTCGCAACCTGCTCTTCCCAGCCGAAGAAGCGTCGGTCGAAACCAAGATTCACACCAAGCGCATCCCGTTCTTTAAATCACCGAAGTATGTGTGGCTGCTGACGGCAGGCCTATTCGCTGGCATGTTCCCCGAGCTCGTGATGATGGACTGGTCGGCGATGTTCGCCAAGACCACGCTGCACGTGGACCCGACCCTGGGCGCAGTGCCATACACGGTGTTCACCGCCGCGATGATTGTCGGTCGCCTGAGCATCGGTCGCCTGACCAAGGCCTTCCATTTCAGTGAACTGTCAAAATGGGGCGGGATCGTCGGCTCGGTTGCGATGCTGGCCGGTCTGCTGATTGGCCCACCGATTGCGGCTCACGAGCCGGTGCTAGCCCTGATTGTCACAAGTTCATTCTGGGCGGTTGCCGGCCTCGGTGTTGCACCCATGGTGCCGTCTTTCATGAGTGCAGGCGGTCACGTCAAGGGCATGAACACCGCTGCGGTGCTCTCGCGCATGAGCCTGGCTAACTCGATCATTGTGATGCTGGCCAAGTATCTGATGGGTGCACTCGCGCAGGGCGTCGGACTCGGGATCGCGCTGCTGTTCCCGATTGCTTCTTTTTTCTGTGCCGGCCTGCTTGCGGGTGAGGTTGCCAAGCGAGCCAAACGCAAGGATGCGCTCGCGAATGCATTCCCTCCGACGGGGCCGTTGCCCGTGGTCGACTAGCCCGAGAAAAAGAAAAGGGATGCCAGAGGCATCCCTTTTGAAGTTTCTGACCTAGCGGTAGTTGGTGAACTGCAGGTCGATCTCGAGGTCCTTGCCCTTGAGTAGTGCGATGACGTCCTGGAGGTCGTCGCGGCTCTTTGAGCTGACGCGCAATTCGTCTCCCTGAATCTGAGCCTTGATGCTCTTCGGGCCTTCGTCGCGAATGATCTTCGAAATCTTCTTGGCCTGATCCTGCTCGATGCCCTGCTTGAGGGTTGCCTCGATCTTGTAGTCCTTGCCAGAAGCGTATGGCTTGCCGGCATCGAGGCTCTTGAGCGAGATTCCGCGCTTGACCAGCTTCGACTGGAACACATCCAGCACGGCCTTGACGCGATCTTCTGAGTTTGCGGTCATCAGGATCTTATCGCCCGACCACTCGACCGAAGCGCCTACGCCCTTGAAGTCGTAGCGAGATTCGATCTCTTTTTGAGCCTGAGTGAGGGCGTTAGACGCCTCCATCTTGTCTACTTTGCTTACGATGTCGAATGATGAATCAGCCATGGCTGAAAGTCTAACGCGAGCCCGGTGCCGGACGAGCCGTGCTCGAACGAACCACCAGGTGCACAGGCCATTCGACCTGTTCACTCACGTTTACGTGCTCTTCGAGTCGTGGGTCATCGAGCAGCTCGAGCAGACGCTTTGCGCCGGCGATGCCCTGCTGACGAACCTGCTGGTCGATGGTGCTCAGCTCGAAGAATGCCGACATGTCGTGGTTGTCGATGCCGATCACCGAGATGTCTTCAGGCACCCGCAAACCAAGGTCTTTGGCGGCCATGATCGCGCCGAAAGCCATCTCGTCGCAGGCGCAGAAGATCGCGGTCGGAGCCTCGCGTGGGTCACCGAGCAACTGCTTCGCCTCGTAGTAACCGCTCTGAATCGTGTAATCACCGTATGCGAGCCACGACGCCTTCGAACTGAGTCCGGCGGTGTGAAGAGCCTCGATGTAGCCGTTCTTGCGCAGGTCGTGCTGGCGGAACTCACGGTCTGAACCCTCGTTGCCGCCGATGAAACCAATGCGGCGGTGGCCCAAAGCAATCAGGTGCTCGGTAGCAAGGCGGGCTGCCTTCGTGTCGTCCATAACCAGCGTGCGAGCACCCTCGAGCGTTCCTCCAACACCAACGATTGGCTTGCCCATTCGGGTCAATTGCTCGAGTTCACTAACTGAAGGCGCAACGGCTGCGGTGAAAACCGCATCCACACGCTTGCGCAGAAGCAGGTCGTTGAAAATCTTTTCGCGTTGCCCCTGGCCGCCACTGAGGTTGTAAAGCGTGAGGTCATAGCTGGCTTCGATCAGCGTGGTTTCAACAGCTTCCAAAATCGTTGAAAAGAACCAGCGGTCGATGTAAGGCATGACAACACCGATGTTGCGGTTGCGTCCGGTTGCAAGTGTGTATGCGGTGTGCGAGGCAACGTAGCCCAACTCGGCCGCAGCGGCCTCTACCTTGGCGCGGGCTCTTGCAGAAACATGCTCCTTGCCGCTGAGCGCGCGCGAAACAGTTGCAGTCGAAACACCTGCAAGACGTGCAACGTCTTCAATACCAGCCATGATTTCCTGTAATTTTCTGCAAAAACTGTAAGTCGTTACAACTTACCGCTGTTTTTGCAGAGCAACAATGGCTGATACCAAAGGGTTAAACAACCCACGATTTTCTACTAAACTGTTCCGAGTGCCTGAACGCGTATGCGTTCGGCGCAATGGCTAGTTACCCAAGCGGCCAAAGGGATCTGACTGTAAATCAGCCGGCTCAGCCTTCGGGGGTTCGAATCCCTCACTAGCCACAAAACCCCGGTCCTCCACGACCGGGGTTTTACTTTTCCCGGTCAATAGGATTTCCTCATGGCATGGAAGCGCGTTGATGGTCTAAGAACCATCGAATTCGGAACCGTCGGCACTTCGCGATCGACAATTCTCAACTTTCTCTTCAACGGAGAGAAGCGAGCGACGGCAGGGCTGCTCAAGCAGGACTATGAAGACGAAGGCGAAGCTGTTGAGCAACCGGGCGAGGTGCTCGTGGTTTTGGGCAATGAGCATGAAGAGGTCGGTCGCATTCGCACCACCCGTGCTGAGATCTGCAACTTCGCTGATGTGCCAGACGAATTCGCGCTAGCGGAGGCCGAGGGCGATCTGAGCGGTGATGATTTCAGAGCTAGTCACCGCGAGTATTGGTCACGTCAGGGCATCGAAATCAAAGACGACACCAAGGTCGTGCTGATGTATTTCGAAGTAGTGGAATCCAGGTTCCAGCAGAGCTAGCGCATACCTGGCAACCGGACTTGAACCGGCCAGAAAGATCGGCCCCGAATGTGAAAAGTGCCTGCCCGAAGGCAGGCACTTTCCGTTCACGCGTACTGGCTAATTGGTTCCGGTCAAGACCGGCACAATCGCACCAGAGAACACCTGCCACGCGAGCAGGGACTTAGCGACCAAGCTCAGCGTGATGTAGCTGCGCTCACCCTGAAGGTAGCTAGCCCACTTGCCGACCTGGCGGTACTGCAGCACCTGATTCACCGCGAAGGTGTTGAACAGGATGAACAGCGAAATGATGATGCCGACGACGAATGCAGGCACCGCAACCTTGTGGCTTCCGCCAGGCTGGAACGTGTAAATGAAAATCAGGATCCATGGCACAACGCCGGTGAGGCAGCCCATGATGAATGGCAAGAACTTGCCGTTGCCCGGAGTCTCATACTTTTCTTGCAGTGCACCGAAAAGAATCATGGATGCGTTCACGCCGAAGATGGCGATCAGTGCACCGATGTCGCTCAAACCACAGAGCTGCGCAATTAGCCAGATCATGGTTGATGAGCTCAGCGAGTACTCAACCCAACGGAAGTAGTTGTGATTCTGCTTAAGGCCGTTCGAGTAGCGCCCGAAGAACATTGGGGATGCGACCAAGAAGTGGAACAGACTCGACAAAGCGAGGAACAACACGACGCCGAAGCCGAGGTTGACCTCGAAAACCGTAACGCGCTCGGTCAGCCCCGAACCTGGCGGGCCTGCCATGTAGTCGGCGGTAACCGGAAACAGAATCTGGTTGTCGAGTCGGGCTAGGAACGACCCAAAGGCGATCGCCTGGAAAAGGTGAAGGAACGCGGCAACAATGTTGTAGTTGCGTAGGCGTTTGATTTGCTGGTCAGTGTCATATGTTTTACGTGCCATATTTTCAGTAACCCACGCTTTGCCGCGTTTATTGCAGTCAAACTTCAACTGCAATCAAAACGAGATAAAGCTAAAGCTAAAGCTGAACCCAAACGGTTTCGTGCGCGCCAATCGCATCCTTCGAGCCAGCGCCTGCAACGGAACGCAACAGCAGCGAACCCTGCGGCAGAGGCAGCGCATCCTCACCAAAGTTGTGAATCACCAGCACACGCCCGTTGCGATAGCCAAGCGCACGATTGTTGGTGAACTCTGGCAGCCAGTCGAACGAACCCTCACCGAGCCTCAGTTCACGGCGGATGCGAAGAGCGCTCTTATAGAGCTCAAGCGTCGAACCTGCGACACCCTCCTGCTGGTCGCGCGCGTACTCGCGATAGATCTCGGGCTGTGGCAACCAGCCAGCGCCGGTTGTGTTGAATCCGTTCGCGGCTCCAACACTGGCCTCCCACGGCAGAGGAACACGGCATCCATCGCGACCGACTCGAACACCATTGGTGCGCGCATAGGTCGGGTCTTGACGGAACTCGCCGGCCAAGGTGGTGTGCTCTGGCAGGCCGAGCTCTTCACCCTGATAGAGGTACGAAGCGCCGGCCAGACCGAGCATGAACATCGTCGCGCCGCGCGCGGTTCGAAGCCCAAGCTCGCGATCAGGCTGAGGGTCATTCGGGCCGACGCCGTCCGACGCGGTCGGGCGCCCCTTGAGGCCACCCATGCGCGAAGCGTGGCGAATCACATCGTGATTGCTGAGCACCCAGGTCGAAGGAGCGCCAACCGAATCAAAGGCCTCGAACGATTCGTTGATGCTGTTGAACAGATTCTGCGGTTCCCAGAGCGAGTCCAAGAAACGGAAGTTAAACGTCTGGTGGAATTCGTCCGAGCGAACCCAAAGCGCCATGAATGAAAGAGGAAGCACGTATGCCTCACCGCACATGGCCCTGTTGCCCGGGTATGAGTCGAGAATCGCGCGCCAGCGACGGAAGATCGGGTGCACCTCTTCTTGGAACCACATCGGCGGGTTCTCGCGTCCTTCGATGAAGCCGGCTCCGGCCTCATCAACGTATGGGTGATCCGGCAATCCGGCGGCCTTGCCCATCGCGTGTGGCTGGTCTACACGGAATCCGTCGACACCGCGGTCGAGCCAGAATCTCAGGATGCGCTCGAACTCCTCCTGCACGACCGGGTTGGCCCAGTTCAGGTCAGGCTGTGACGAATCGAATAGGTGGCAGTACCACTGACCGAGCGAACCATCGGATTCGGTCACGCGAGTCCAGGCCGGACCACCAAACATCGACTGCCAGTTGTTCGGCGGCAGTTCGCCGCGCTCGCCTCGTCCGTCCTTGAAGTGGTAGTAGTCGCGCTCGGCAGAACCTGGTGCCGCGGAAATCGCGCGCTTGAACCAGACGTGTTCCCATGAGGTGTGGTTTGGCACGAGGTCAATCAGGACCTTTAGTCCGAGTTCGTGTGCGCGATTCAGCATGGCATCGAAGTCTGCAAGCGTTCCGAACAGCGGGTCGACATCGCAGTAATCGGCAACGTCATACCCGGCATCTTTTTGAGGCGACTTGTAAAAAGGCGATAGCCAGACCGCGTCGACCCCAAGGGTAGCTAGCGATTCCAAACGGGCGGTGATGCCGGCAAGGTCGCCCATGCCATCGCCGTTGGCATCTGCAAAACTGCGTGGATAGATCTGATAGATCGTGCCCGAACGCCACCATTCGCCGCCCGAACGAGCGTCGTGGTGCACAATGTTGCCAGCCAGAGAAGTCATTGCAATAAGTTATCGCGTTAAGGCAAAACGCGAGCCACCGAAGCGACTCGCGTTTGCTTTGACCGTATGCCTAAAGCTTGATCCAGACGGTCTGGTCGTGCTCGAGTTCGCCTTCGAGCAACAGGTCGTGCTGGGTGGTGACGAGCACCTCACCCGCAGGCACAACAACCGCGTCAGGGCCGAAGTTGCTCAGCACAAGCACGCCCTTGTTGATGTAGGCGAGGGTGTTTTTGTCCTGGTATTCAGGAGCCCAACGGAAGTTACCGGCACCTAGACCGAGCTCCTTGCGAACCTTCAGCAGGCGCTTGTAAAGCTCGAGGGTCGAACCGGCGACGCCTTCCTGCAGGTCGCGCGAATACTTGCGGTAGCTGTCAGGCTGCGGCAACCATGACTTGCCGGTGCTCGAGAAGCCGTTCGACTCATTGACGCCAGCCTCCCAAGGCAGAGTCACGCGGCAGCCATCGCGACCGACGCGCTCGCCCTTCGTGCGGAAGTAGGTTGGGTCCTCGCGGTACTTGCCCTCGAGGGTGGTGTGCTCTGGCAGGCCGAGCTCTTCACCCTGATACATGTAGGCGCCACCAGGTAGACCCAGCATGAAACCCGTCGCCGCACGTGCCACTCGCTGACCGAGCGCCTCGTCCGGCTGTGGGCTGTCTGGACCGATGCCGTCGCCCTGCTTTGGCAACTTATCAAGCGGGTACGCCATGCGCGTAGCGTGACGAATCACGTCGTGGTTGCTGAGCACCCAGGTCGAAGGAGCACCGACGCTGCCAAACTGCTCGAGCGATTCGGTGACAACCTTTTGCAGCTTCTCGAGGTCCCACGGGGTCTCGAGGTAGCCGAAGTTGAAGGTCTGGTGGTACTCGTCAGCGCGCACGTAGTTGGCCATGCGGCTGAGTGGCATGACCCAGGCCTCGGCTGCCATTAGGCGGTCGTCATACTCATCCAGGATTCGGCGCCAGCGACGAATGATCTCGTGACCGCCTGACTGCCCCCAGTACGGGTTTGCAATCTCGAGTTCTTCGAGAGTCATTTCGCTCTCCGGCTTCGCGCCACCCATGGTGGTGTCGAGCACGAGCATGTCAGGCATGCCCTCGCGCTTGACCAAGCCGTGAGCCACGTCAACTCGGAAGCCCGCTGCGCCGCGGTCGAGCCAGAAACGCAGAACGTCGTCAAAGAAGTCGAGAACCTTAGGGTTCTTCCAGTTCAAATCAGGCTGGGATGAGTCAAAGATGTGGAGGTACCACTGGCCCGGCGTGCCGTCGGCCTCGGTGATGCGAGTCCAAGCGTTGCCGCCAAAGACCGAAGGCCAGTTGTTCGGTGGCAGCTCGCCGTTCTCACCCTTACCCTCAGCAAAAATGTACATGTCGCGCTCTGGCGAACCAGGTGCTGCGGCAAGTGCTGCCTGAAATAGCGGGTGGTCTGATGAGGTGTGGTTTGGCACCAGGTCAACGATGATCTTGATACCGAGCTTGTTCGCCTCAACCACGAGTGCATCGAAGTCGGCGAGAGTGCCAAACAGCGGGTCGATGTCGCAGTAGTCAGAAACGTCGTAGCCGGCGTCGCGCTGCGGTGACTTCATAAATGGTGAGAACCAGATTGCGTCAATGCCGAGCTCTGCAAGCTTTGGAAGACGCTGGGTAACGCCGACCAGGTCGCCCATGCCATCACCGTTGCCGTCAGCAAAGCTGCGCGGATAAATCTGATAGATGACGGATGAGCGCCACCATTCAGCGTTTGCAGGTGTCTCAAAAAGCAGTTCTGAATTCGACATGCTGATTAAGTTACACGCTCGGTTTCAGCGATTCTCGTGTAAGCGCTTGCAAATCGCGAGTTGTTTTACAACGAAATGGGCATCCCCTTAACGCGGCCGAAAACCCCAGCATTTTGTTGCCAAAAGAGACAAATTCGGGGTAAACGATCGGTTTCTTATTCGTGACCAGAAAGTTATCGAGAAATATGCGGCTCAGTTTGTCTGTAAGCGCTTACAGGTTGTTTATTGGTCAGGACTTGATTGCAAGTCCTTCATCTACTACGTAGTTCGAAAGGTTACAAATGAAGATCCGCAAGAGCAGCGTCGCAGCTGCAGTTGCGACCGTAGCCGCAGGTGCAATGCTCGCCGTGAGCACCCCTGCATACGCCGCAACCACCATCACCGTATGGGCAGATGACATGGTCGCTAAGTCGCTGACCACCGTCCTCAAGTCATACGAGAAGGCCAACAACGTAAAGGTCAACGTAGTCGTCAAGGACTTCGGCAAGCTCCGTGACCTTTTCATCACCGCTTCGGGTGCAGGCAACGCGCCTGACATCATGGCTGGTGCACACGACTGGACCGGCAAGCTTGTTGCTTCGGGTTCGGTTGCACCAATCAACCTAGGCGCTGCAAAGGCTCAGCTAACCGCTCCAGCAGTTGCTGCGTTCCTATTCCAGGGCAAGAACTACGGTGTGCCAATGGCAACCGAGAACATTGCAGTTCTCCGTAACGTAAAGGCTGCTCCTACCCCTGCTAAGACTTGGGCAGAAATGGTCAAGAACGGCGTAGAGATCGGCTTCGACGCCACCAACGGTGACCCTTACCACTTCTACCCACTACAGTCGTCGTTCGGCGCTCCAGTATTCACCTGGAACAACGGTTGGACCACCACTCTAGGTATGGGTGGCGCAAACGGTGCTAACTTCGCTGGCTGGCTTGCAGACCAGAAGAACAACCTGAAGGCCGGCATCGGCTGGGACGACCTGATCTGTAACCTCGCCACTGGCAAGAAGGCTTACTGGATCACCGGCCCATGGGCAACCAACTCAATCCGTGACGGCGTCAAGGGTAAGTGTGATGGTCTTGGTACCACCGGTTACTCGATCGACGCATTCCCATCAGCTGGTGGCTACCAGGCCAAGCAGTTCCTTGGTGCACGTGGTTTCTACCTAAGCGCAAAGTCGAAGAACAAGGTTGCAGCTACCAAGCTTCTCACCACCTTCTTGACCTCGCAGTCGGTACAGACTCAGATCTACAAGGACGGCGGACGTATCCCAGCTAACAAGCTGTCGATCAAGGCTGCTGGCTCAGACAAGAACATTGCAGGCTTCGCTGCTGCCGGTCTAACCGCAGTTCCAATGCCTAACATCGTTGCAATGGACTCGGTCTGGGACAAGTGGGGCAAGGCTGAGGCTGCCATCGTAACTGGCAAGTCGAAGGACCCTGAAGGCGACTGGGCATCAATGGTCGCTGCTATCCAGAAGATCGTTGACGCTGGTTAATAGCTAGCTAAACAAATGTGGACCGGGACCCTGGATTACCGGGGTCCCGGTTTTCATTTCTAAAAAGATTTACCTCGAGCGGTGGCTTATCCTTTCACCGCAAAGAGTTCCCAGCTTTCAGACGAAGGGTGCAACACGTGAAAGCAGAAAAGCAAACTGCCGAGATGAAACAGCTCGACAGAATCAAACGCAAGAGCATTAAGAGCCTCTACGACGGAGGTACCCCAAGCCTGCGCGGAACTTTGATCAAGATTGTGGCTCTCGGCCTGCTTGACGCATTCGCGGTCTTCACCGCATACCTACTTCTTATGAAGCGCCAGTACGTCGGCGTTGCCGGCGTACTAATCGTTGCGCTTGTAGTCAGCTTCCTCTACCTACGACGCGGTGGCCTCCCAGCCAAGTACCTGACCCCGGGCATCCTATTCCTTCTGGTGTTCCAGGTTTATGTCGTGGTCTTCTCTGGCTACATCTCATTCACCAACTACGGTTCGATGCACAACAGCGACCAGGCATCCGCGGTGAACGCAATTCGCCTGGCGTCGTATAACCAGATCGACACCGACTTCGACAGCTACGCCGACTCCGGTCAGGACAACAACCAGGACGGCGTTGCCGACTACGTTGACGCCAATGGCAAGGTGATTGCCGATGCCTCGGGCGGTCCTATTGGCCCTGACGCAGCTGGTGCCGCACCTGCTGGCGCAGTCAAGGTGCCTTACTACACCGTTTCGGTTGTCAAGGATGGCGCTGGCGTGCTCGGCTTCATCGCAACCGAAACCAACATGCAAGCTGACGGCAGCACAACCTTTGGCAAGACTTTTGTTGGAACCCAGGACGTACCTCTTAAGGAGACCACTGAGGCGACTGACGAGAACGGTGACGGCGTAGCCGATCACCTAAAGGGCTACACCACTCTTACTGACGACAACATCAGCAAGATTCAGGACCGCGTCTTTGACACCAAGGTTCTGATCGCCGAAGGCTCACCTGTCTTCATCCGCACCGAAGATGGCGCTAGCGCGTTCCAGTACAAGTTCCAGATGAACTGGAACGAGAAGGCGCAGACCTTCACCCGTGTCTCGGATGGCGCAGTGTTCAAGCCTTCGAGTGACGGCTTCTTCCACATCAACGGTGACATCCAGGCCGAGAAGATCGACATCGGTTGGGTTGCCACCATCGGCACCCAGAACTACGAAAAGATCTTCAACGACACCCGCCTTCGCGGACCGTTGCTCAAGATCATTTCGTGGACCTTCATTTTCGCAATTAGCTCGGTGGTCTCGACCTTCATCGTTGGTCTCGCTCTGGCTCTGCTCTTCAACCGCGAAGACATGCGAGGCAAGAAGCTCTACCGCGCGTTCATGATTCTTCCTTATGCGTTCCCGGGCTTCCTCTCGGCATACGTGTGGAAGGGTCTGTTCAACACCGACAACGGCTTCATCAACAACGTGATCCTCAACGGCAATCACATCCCGTGGTTGACCGAAGAAGGATGGGCCCGCGTCGCAGTGCTCCTTGCCAACCTCTGGTTGGGCTTCCCATACATGTTCTTGATTTCGACCGGTGCACTGCAGGCAATCCCTGCCGAACTAACCGAGTCGGCCGTCATCGATGGTGCCACGCCTTGGCAGCAGATGCGCCTGATCAAGTTCCCTCTGTTGATGATTACTCTCGCGCCGCTGCTCGTGTCTTCGTTCGCGTATAACTTCAACAACTTCACGCTGATTTATCTGTTGACGGGTGGTGGACCGACCGATATCTCGGCCGGTGACCTCGATGCCGGTGGTACCGACATCCTGATCACCTTCGTCTACAAGATTGCGTTCTCGACCGGTCACGGTCGTGACTACGGTCTAGCCAGCGCATTCTCCGTACTGATCTTCCTCTTCGTTGGAACGATTTCGTACCTCAGCTTCCGTCGCACCCGCACCTTGGAGGACCTCGCATAATGAGTACCACTATCGAACAGCCGCTAATCCTTCCAAAGAAGCGCATGACCTTCGGTCAGTGGGCCTTGGCACTTGGTTGGCGTCACGTTGTGGGTCTGATGGTCTGTGTTTACGCCATCTTCCCAATCCTCTACATCCTTTCGGTGTCGTTCGTGAAGAACTCATCGGTTGAAGGTCAGACCGGTCTCTTCCGTTCGTTCGACCTGGTGAACTACATTGCGTTGTTCCAGGACCCAAACCGTCCGTTTGGTCTCTGGTACATCAACACGATGGTCATTGGTGTGCTAACCGCTATCGGTTCCGTATTCCTCTCGACTCTCGCGGCATACTCGTTCTCGCGTTTCCGCTTCCGTGGTCGTCGCGCTGGCCTGATGTCGCTGATCCTGATCCAGATGTTCCCATCGGTTCTCGGTCTGGTCGCGATCTTCACAATCCTCAGCGAGGTCGGAAAGATCTTCCCTGTGCTCGGTCTGTCGAGCTCGGTTGGTCTGATCATGGCCTACATGGGTGGTTCGCTCGGAACCGGTACCTACCTGATGTACGGCTTCTTCAACACCGTGCCGAAGGAACTGGATGAGGCAGCAAAGATTGACGGTGCAACTCACCCCCAGATCTTCTACACCATCATCCTTCCGTTGGTGACCCCGATCCTCGCGGTCAACGTGTTGCTCTCGTTCATCGGTATCACCAGCGACTTCGTGCTCGCTTCGGTCGTGCTCAGCACCCCAGAATCACTCACCCTCGCGGTCGGTCTGCAGCAGTTCGTTTCAGACCCGTTCTCGAAGGACTGGGCAATGTTCTGTGCGGGCGCGATCCTCTCGGCAATCCCGGTTGTCATCCTCTTTATGTACCTCCAGCGCTACATCGTTAGCGGTCTAACCGGTGGTGCGGTAAAGGGTTAGTAACGTAAGCGTTTACAGAAAATCGAGGGACATACACTTGCAGTATGTCCCTCGATTTTTCTTTGCAGCCACATCACGACGGCTCGGCTCTTTACATTCCAAACCAGAAGCCAAAGCTTCTCGAGAAGGTGAAGGTACGCGTCCGCGTACACCCGAAGTTTGAAGCCAAGATCGGCAAGCTCGCCAAGGTCATCGTTCGTCAGAGCGAGAACGGCGAAGCATTTTTGCAGGCGCCGGCCAAGCTGGTCAAGAGCAACGACGGTTGGCTGTGGTTCGAGGGAACCATCACGATGTACAACCCGTCGATCTTCTATCGCTGGTGCTTCGTCACCGAGAACGATGACGTTTTCTGGTTGAACACCCTGGGCTTCAGCGACATGGAGCAGCCAGACATCAACGACTTCAGAATCAACACTTGGTCATCAGGTCCGACCTGGGGTCCGGGCACCATCATGTACCAGATCTTCCCTGACCGTTTCGCTCGTTCGAAGCAGGCCGACAAGCAGAAGCTGCCTGACTGGGCAGTGCCAAAGGGCTGGGGCGAAGAGGTCACCGGCACAGGTTACCCGACTAGCGAGCAGTTCTTCGGCGGCGACATCTGGGGCATCATCGAGCACCTCGATCACCTCAAGAAGCTCGGCGTCACCATGCTCTATCTGACCCCGTTCTTCCCTGCAGGTTCGAACCACCGCTATGACGCATCCTCGTTCACCAAGGTTGACCCACTGCTCGGTGGCGACAAGGCTCTGATCGCACTCGTCGAGGCTGCTCACAAGATGGGTTTCAAGGTCATCGGTGACCTGACCTCAAACCACTCGGGCGACAAGCATGAGTGGTTCCAGGCCGCATACAAAAAGCCTGGTGCGCCTGAGAGTGATTTCTACTACTTCAGCGAAAAGAACACCAAGTATGAGTCGTGGTGGGGCGTCGCTAGCCTGCCGAAGTTCAACTGGAACTCGCAGGAACTGCGCAAGCGCTTCATTCAGGGCAAGACTTCTGTCGTCGCCAAGTGGCTCAAAGCGCCATACAACCTCGATGGCTGGCGCATTGACGTAGCCAACATGACCGGTCGCATCTGGGACCAGGATATGTCGAAGGAGGTCGCGCGCATCGTTCGCGAGACCATGCACGACATCAACCCGAACACGATCCTGCTCGGTGAATACACCGGCGACCCATCGTTCGAAGTTCAGGGTGATGGCTGGCAGGGCGCGATGACTTATGCGAACTTCACCAAGCCGCTCTGGCGCTGGATGGCGAACCCGCAGAACAAGGGCTTCCTCACCTACATGGGAATCGGCGCGCGTCAGCTTGACGGTATGCAGTTTGTCGAGACCCACAAGCGCTTCATTGCCTCGTTCCCGTGGCACGTGCGTCAGCACAACATGAACGCGCTCGACACGCATGACATCCCGCGTTTCAAGTCCTTCACCCGCAAGGGTGCTCAGCGCGTCGGTGCCGGTCTTCAGTTCACCTTCCCTGGCATTCCGGTCGTTTGGGCCGGTGACGAGTTCGGTCTTGACGGTTTCAACGGCGAGAACTCCCGCACCCCATTGCCTTGGAACAATGAGCGTCCGCACGACACTCAGATGATTGAGACGTACGCCCAGCTCGCTGCGATTCGCAAGACGAACCCGGCGCTGGTCGATGGCTCGATGCGCTTCTTGTATGCCTCGAAGGAGGCCATCGTCTTCGTTCGCGAGAGCAAGAAGCAGTCGGTGCTGGTTGCAGCAACCCGCGGCAAGGACGAAGAGATCAAGTTCGACGTCGATTCGATCTATGGCGCAGACCAGGCAGTGAACCTGTTCGGTGGCGGCAAGCTCAAGGTCGGCAAGAAGAAGATTCACCTGCCGGGCGACAAGATGTCGATCAATATCTGGAGTTTGCCAGCAGCAAAATAATCGTGCTAATCTTCTCTGGTTGCTTTTTTCGGTAAGAAAAGAGCTTCGCCCTGATAGCTCAGTGGTAGAGCACTTCCATGGTAAGGAAGGGGTCGCGAGTTCAATCCTCGCTCGGGGCTCGAAGTGGGCCTAGTGCCCACTTTTTTGTATCGCGGCTGGGTAGCTCAGTTGGTTAGAGCACACGACTCATAATCGTGGGGTCGCGGGTTCAAGTCCCGCTCCAGCTACTCAAGCTTCAAGCAGCACTTCGGTGCTGCTTTTCGCTTTAAAACCATTTCGGTTAACGCCCCGTGGGGACTTCAATATTCCTGAAATTGTCCCTGCTGCCCAATTGCCACCCCGAGCGGTCGCAACGCCTTCTCGCTTTAGATGGCGAGCAATTTTCGAAGGCCCCCATCCGCAATCGTGCAGTTGGAAGATCTCATCAATGACTTCTTTGGGCAACTCAGTTCTAGGTCCGGTGGTCAAACCCCAAACTTCGCCTCGAGTTCGGCGGGCTTCGTGCTGACGCCGAACTCTTTCGCTAATCATTCTGGACTCATACTGAGCGAACGCCGCAGCTAATGTGAAGAACATTTCTCCAGCAGGCGTACTTGTATCTACATCTGAACTGACGACTACTAAACGCCAACCTTGCCGCTTCGAGAGATTAGCGATTTCGAGTAAGTGCAGAGTGCTTCTAGCGAGGCGATCTATATCGAGCGCGTATAAGGCCACCGCTTGTTTGCTCCTGAGAAGCTCAAGCGCCTCCGCAAGCCTAGGGCGCGCGGTATTCTTGCCCGACCCGGTTTCCCTAATTACCAGAGGCCGGTATCCATCATTCGCGGCAATTTTGGTCAAAATCTGTGGTTGGCTCTCAAGGCTGTGGCCAGCGTGAGCTTGTTTGCCTGTTGAAACTCGCACATAAACAACCGCAACAGGTTTTTGTGTCATGACGCGTAGCCTAGACATGAATCCACTGTCTTCTCTCTGGGTAAAAAAGAGCCTGTGAAAAACTTGAATTGTCCCATGAATGACAGCAGGACTTGCAATCAAGTCCTTCTACCTACGCAGCGCAAAAATAAGACCCTCAAAGCGAGGCGAAACCTGCTTAACTAGACCCGTGGTAAATCCAAACGTTCAGGGCAAGACTTATCCGGCCACCGACCCATACCTGGTTGGCCGCGAAAAGATCCGCGAATTCGCCCACGCGGTCAAATCAACCTCACCGGTGAACCTCGACGTGTTTTCCGCGCAGGCTGCCGGTTACACCGACCTGGTTGCCCCGCCGACCTTCGCTGTCGTCATTCAGGAGCGTTCGCTCGCGACCGTGCTCGGCGACCCAGAGGCCGACATCGACTTCAGCCGTGTGGTTCACGGCGACCAGCGTTTTGTCTACCAGCGTCCGATTGTTGCGGGGGATGAGCTCTCGAGCGAACTGACCGTCGCATCGGTGAAGTCACTCGGCGCACACTCGATGGTGACCTTCGAGACCAACATTTTCGATGCGGCCAAGACCCTCGTTTGCACCGCAATCTCGACTCTCGTCGTGCGAGGTGAAGACTAATGACTCACATCAACATCAACAGCCTCGAGGTCGGTCAGCAGATCGGTGCGAGCGAATACCTGCTCACTCGCGATTCGCTCGTGCGTTACGCGGGCGCATCCGGCGATTTCAACCCGATTCACTACCGCGATGACTTCGCGCAGTCGGTCGGGCTCGAGGGCGTTCTCGCCCACGGCATGCTGACGATGGGCGTTGCAGTACAGGTAGCCGTCGACTGGGTCGGCGACTCGGGTCGAATCATCGATTACGGCGTGCGCTTCACCAAGCCGGTATGGGTCGATGCAGCAGATGGTGCCGTGGTCGTCGTGACCGGCAAGATCGGCGAGATCGATGCCGAAAACAGCAAGGTACGCGTCGATCTGACCGCGACCTTCAACGAGACCGGCGTGCTAGGCAAGGCACAGGCTTGGGTACGCCTCTAAGCGAACTGACTACGATCGGCGTCGGTGGGGTTCCTGCCGAGCTGATTGAGTGTCGTTCGCGCGACGACCTGATCGAGAATGCGCTCGCCGTTTGGCGAACCGGCGAAGACTGGTTGATTCTCGGTGGTGGCAGCAACCTCGTGGTTGCCGATGAGGTGCCAGAGCTGCACGTGATTCGCGTTGCCAACAAGGGCATCGAAAAACTCGGCGACGGGCACGTTCGCGTGCAGGCCGGTGAGAACTGGGACGCACTGGTCGAGTTGGCCGTCAACAGCGGTTGGGGTGGCATCGAGTCGCTCAGCGGCATCCCCGGCACCGTAGGTGCGGCACCGGTGCAGAACATCGGCGCATACGGTCAAGAAGTTTCGACCGTCATCACTCGCCTCGAGTTTCTGGATTACAAGACCCGCGAGACCGTGATTTTGTCGAAGGATGAGATGCAGTTTGGCTATCGCGACAGCATCTTCAAGCGTGGCCGCATCGGTCTGATCACCTGGGTTGAGTTTCAGTTTGCAACCGACCTTCCGGCTGGCAGCACCGCGCTCATGAAGCAGCGCCGCGAAGAAGTGCTCGAGCAGCGTGCGGCCAAGGGTATGGTTCTCAACGCGGCCGACCCAGACACCCGCAGCTGCGGCAGCTTCTTTATGAACCCGATCGTTCCTGACCGGATCGCTCGCACGCTTCCGTTTGAGGCACCGCGCTGGGAAACAGAGGCCGATGACGGGCTAACAGTGAAACTCTCGGCAGCCTGGCTGATCGAGAACGCGGGGATTCCGAAGGGCTTCCAGATTGCTGGTTCCGGCGCTGCGATTTCATCGAAGCACTGCCTGGCCATCACCAACCGCGGGGGAGCAACCGCGATGGATGTGCTGCAGCTCAAGACTTTTGTGCAGGAACGCGTCGCGGCACGCTGGGCCATTCAGCTTGTGCCAGAGCCAAATCTGATCGGGTTCCAGGGCGAACTCGACTAAAAAAAGACCCCGCGGTCGCGGGGTCTTTTCGCAAGAATCGGTTAGCTAAACAGCTTTTGCAGACGCTGGATGCCCTCGAGCAGCGGGGCGTCGCCGAGCGCATACGACAGGCGAACATAGCCCGAAGGACCAAACGCTTCACCAGGAACGAGCGCGACCTCGGCCTCATCGAGGATGTAATCACACAGCTCGAGCGAGGTGTTGATCTGCTTGCCGCCCCATTCGCGACCGAGCAAACCGGTCACGTCAGAGTAGACATAGAACGCGCCCTGTGGAGTCGGAGCGACCCAGCCTGGAATCTTGTTCAACTCGGCCACCGCAAGCTTGCGGCGACGGTCGAATGCCTCGCGCATGGCGAGAACCTCATCCTGCGGTCCGGTCAGTGCCGCAATCGCTGCGCGCTGCGAGATGTTCGAAACGTTCGAGGTCAGGTGTGACTGCAGGTTGCCCGCAGCCTTCATCGCGTCCAGCGGGCCGGTCATCCAGCCCAAACGCCAACCGGTCATCGCGTATGACTTGGCGACACCGTTGACCAGAATCGTGCGGTCGGCCAGCTCAGGCACGGCCTCGGTGATCGAAACAGCGCGGATGCCGTCATAAACCAGGTTCTGGTAGATCTCGTCGGTGATGACCCACATGCCGTTTTCGTACGCCCAGCGACCGATGGCCTCGACCTCGTCGCGCGAGTAGACCGAACCGGTCGGGTTCGAAGGCGAGCAGAACAGCAGAACCTTGCTGCGTTGAGTGCGGGCGGCCTCGAGCTGGTCAACGGTCACCTTGTAGTTCTGGTCTGAACCAGCAAACACCTCAACGGTCTTGCCGCCGGCCAGTGCGATGGCCTCAGGGTATGTGGTCCAGTAAGGCGCAGGCAGCAGAACCTCGTCGCCCGGGTCGAGCAGGGTTGCGAAGGCCTGGTAGACGGCCTGCTTGCCACCGTTGGTGACAACGACCTGAGCCGCAGTGACCTCGGTGCCCGAGTCTTGCTTGGTCTTAGCCGCGATCGCCTCGCGTAGGTCTGGCAGACCGATGGCTGGCGTGTAGCGGTGGTTCTTAGGGTCGCGGACCGCCAAAACGGCGGCCTCGACGATGTGCTGCGGGGTGGCAAAGTCAGGCTCACCAGCGGCGTAGCTAATCACCGGGCGACCGGCGGCCTGCAGGGCTTTGGCCTTTGCGTCAACCTTTAGGGTCGCCGACTCGGCGATCGAACCAATGCGCTTTGAGATACGAGGGAAGTCAGTCACGGGTTTAACCCTACTAAAACAAGCGGATGAGCCCGAGCCCCGCAAAGTTTGCCTTTGCATTTCGGCGTACTGACTTGTAAACTCCTAGGAGGTAGTTTGACAACTTCCGGAGCCTAGTCTGGCAAAACAATCAATCTAGAAATCCAATCTAGAAGTGTGTCTGTCGGCTGGCGCTGAAACGAGTCAATCTTCTTGCAGAGGGCAGTGGCGCAATTGGTAGCGCAACGGTCTCCAAAACCGTCGGTTGCAGGTTCGAGTCCTGTCTGCCCTGCAAAAGTTTTGCACTTCGTTGCTAAAGAAAAGGAACCACCGATGTCAGAAGAACTCGAGCAAGCCTCAGAGGATCTGGTTGAGCAGGCCAAGGCCGACAAGGCTGCCAAGCGCGGTCTCGTTGGTCGCACCTCCCTTTTCTTCAAGCAGGTAGTGCTTGAACTCAAGAAGGTCACCCGCCCAACCTGGGCTGAGCTTCGCAACTACACCGGTGTCGTCATGGCATTCGTTGCAGTGGTTATGGTCATCATTTATGGCCTCGACTGGCTGTTCTACCAGGGCGTGAGCTTCGCGTTCACCCCAACCAAGTAGTCGGCACGAGTCAACGAAACCTAACGGAACGAAGAGGAATAACAAGTGAGTGAAAACGAGCTAGAGCTAGAGGCAATCGCCGAGGTTCAGGACGCCGCTGCCGAGCAGGTAATTGCTGAGGCAGACGCTGACCTTGCCGACCTCGCGCTAGACGCCGCTGAGGTTGCTCGCGAAGACCACGAAGTTGCTGAGGCAATCGACGACGCAGCAGTTGTTGACGCGGCAGTCGCCGACTCAGAAGAAGAGGGCGCTCCGGTCGACCCTTACCAGGAATTCAAGGCAGAGCTTCGTCGCCAGCCAGGCAAGTGGTACGTAGTACACAGCTACGCCGGCTACGAGAAGCGCGTCAAGCAGAACATTGAAAACCGCAAGCTCAGCATTGAGGGCGGCGACTCGATATTCCAGGTCGAGGTTCCAATGGAAGACACCATCGAGATCAAGAACGGTCAGCGCAAGCTGGTCACCAAGGTTCGCATCCCTGGTTATGTTTTGGTTCGCATGGACATGAACGAGGACTCATGGTCACTCGTTCGCCACACCCCAGCGGTCACCGGCTTCGTCGGCAACTCGCAGGCTCCAACCCCGCTACGCGCAGACGAGGCATTCAACATGCTGAAGACCCTGTTCGTTCTTCCTGAAGAGGCAGAGGCCAAGGCAGCAGCCAAGGGCAGCGTTGCAGTCAAGGGCAAGTCGAAGGCTGTTCCAGTCGTCGTCGACTACAAGCTTGGCGAGAGCATCATGATCAAGGACGGCTCATTCGCCGGCCTACCAGGCACCATCAGCGAGATCAAGCCAGAGAGCGGCAAGCTCACTGTTCTCGTCTCGCTGTTCGAGCGTGAAACCCCAGTCGAGCTCGGTTTCGAGCAGGTTGGCTCACTCGCTTAATCAAAGTTTTTTTAGAGTTCCACAACAAACCAAAGGAATAAAACAAATGGCACCGAAGAAAAAGATCACCGGCATGATCAAGCTTCAGATCAATGCAGGCGCTGCTAACCCAGCTCCTCCAATTGGTCCAGCTCTTGGTCAGCACGGTGTGAACATCATGGAATTCTGCACCGCGTACAACAACGCAACCGCAGACCAGAAGGGCAACGTCGTACCGGTTGAAATCACCGTTTACGAAGACCGCTCATTCACCTTCGTTCTGAAGACCCCACCAGCAGCCGAGCTCATCAAGAAGGCAGCCGGTGTTCAGAAGGGTTCGTCGACTCCTCACACCGTGAAGGTCGCACAGCTCTCGAAGGACGCTCTCTACAAGATCGCTGAGCAGAAGATGTCAGACCTCAACGCAAACGACGTTGACGCTGCTGCAAAGATCATCGCCGGTACTGCCCGCAGCATGGGCATCACCGTAGAGGCATAACAAAAACCAAAAAGTAGTAGTGGGAGTGCCGCGCGCGGCACGTTGACCACAACTGTGACCAAAGAAAAGGAAAAACAGCATGGCAAAGCGCTCAAAGGCATACAACGCCGCAGCCGCTCTCATCCAGGAGGGCAAGCTCTACACCCCAGCCGAGGCCGTAACTCTTATCAAGGAGACCGGTTCGAAGAAGTTCGACTCAACCGTTGAGGTTGCATTCAAGCTCGGTGTCGACCCTCGTAAGGCCGACCAGATGATCCGTGGCACCGTTTCGCTGCCAAACGGTACTGGTAAGACCGCACGCGTTATCGTTTTTGCAACTGGTGCCGCAGCTGACGCTGCAGTTGCAGCAGGCGCTGACGAGGTTGGTGGCGACGAGCTAATCGAGAAGGTTGCAGCAGGCTGGACCGACTTCGACTCAGCAGTATCGACCCCAGAACTTATGGGCAAGGTCGGTCGCTTGGGTAAGGTTCTTGGTCCTCGTAACCTCATGCCAAACCCAAAGACCGGAACCGTCACCCCAGATGTCGCTAAGGCTGTTACCGACATCAAGGGCGGAAAGATCGAGTTCCGCGTCGACAAGCAGGCAAACCTGCACTTCATCATCGGCAAGGCATCGTTCACCAAGGAGCAGCTAGGCGAGAACCTCGCAGCAGCTCTTGACGAGATCCTTCGCTTGAAGCCTTCGAGCTCAAAGGGACGCTACCTAATCAAGGGTGCCGTCTCGACCACCTTCGGTCCTGGTATCCCACTAGACACCAACGTGACCAAGGTCGAGTTCTAAGAATTCACTGAACCTTCACGACGAGGGGATCGGGTCTGATTGACCCGGTCCCTTTGTCATCCTTAGACTTTTCAAGCCCGACGCCACCAGCGGCGCGAGTCACAATCGGGCAGGGATGAGCTCGGCGAACGACCGAGACCTAACGTAAGGCGGGATATTGCCACAGCACGCGTTTGGCGCAGCCACACTCCTAGACACCAAAGACCCGATGGGTCTGCGTTCATCAGCACCTCTGCTGGATGCCTGGATCAGAGACATGGAGACCGACAGGTCACCGTTCCAGATTCCGGGTCACAAGGGACGCACGGATTTGACTGGCGCAATCGTGGATGGCGATATCCCCGTACTACCGGGTAATCACCCACATCGAATCTCACCGAGCCTGATTCTCGAGGCAGAGCGCATCGCCGCTGACCTCTGGGGTGCCGACCTTTGCCGCTTTGGCGTCAACGGTTCGTCTGGCTCGAACCACGCTGCCGTGATGGCCGTAGCCGGCCCTGGCGACAAGGTCATTGTCTCGCGCACTCTGCACAAGTCGGTTCTCGTCGGCATGGTCTACTCGGGCGTGATCCCGGTCTGGATCCGTCCAGAGATCAACCCGGCAACCGGATTGCCGGAATACCTGCCATCGAGTCGCCTCGCCGAGACCCTGGCCGAACACCCTGACGCGAAGGCCGTTTTGATTGGTGAGCCGTCATACGTCGGCACCATGTCAAACATTCCTCGTTTGGCAAAGGTCACGCACGAATATGGCATCCCGCTTGTTGTGGATGCGGCTTGGGCTGCGCACTACGGTTTTCACCCGGCACTGCCTCAGCACCCGCTCGCTGAAGGTGCCGACATCGTCGTGACATCGGCGCACAAGACCCTGCCGAGCTATTCGCAGGCCTCGTTCGTGCTGGTCAAGGGCGACTACGTCGACCTGCCACGCTTCAACAAGATGTTCGACTCGACGCAGACCACTTCGATGTCTGGGCGCATCCTCGCTTCTATTGATGCCGCTCGTGCGCTGCTTCAGCGTCACGGTGAAGAGCTCATCGGCCCTGTCATCGAGGCGACTGCGCGCGGTCGTAACGCGCTGCGTGAGGCCGGCATCGACGTGATTGATGGCGAATACATCGATCCGCTCAAGATGGTGATTCTGCTGAGCTCGATCGGTGCCGATGGCAACGCGGTCGAGGCCGAGCTGCTCAACGCAAACATCGATGTCGAAATGGCAAACCGAGACATGATCATTCCGATGATCACCTTCGCAGACACCCCCGAGCGCATCAACGACCTCATTCGTCGCATCATCGACGCAGTAAACCGCCACCGCGGCGAGTTGCGTCCGATTTCGACCGCAGCGTCTTTCTCGATTCAGCCAGAGGTCGTCGTTTCGCCACGTGAGGCATTTTTCTCGAAGTATGAGATCGTGCCTGCAGCCGAAGCGGTCGGACGCGTCAGCGCAGAGATGATCTGCCCATACCCACCTGGTGTTCCGGTGCTTAGCCCTGGCGAACGCATCACTCAGGCCGCTCTCGACGCGCTGTTCTCGGCGCGTGACAGCGGTGTCCGTATTGCCTTTGTGGCTGACCCCACTTTGGCAACGCTAAAAGTTTTGCCAGACTAGAGCCATGTTCCGCAGACAGATCGTCGTTATCGAGAATGAGTCGCTGCTTCGCGACCTTCTCGCCAAAGCGTTAGAGACCGCTGGCTTTGCCGTCACCACGGCTGCCAACGCCTCAGACGCCCGTCGCGCGATTGTCGCGGTTGACCCAGACGCACTCGTGGTCGACATCGAGCTTGGCCCAGGCCCATCGGGCTTCGACCTCGTCGAAGCGCTCGAGAACGAGGGCGAGGACATCGCCGTTGTCTTCCTCACCAACTTGCCAGACCCGCGTTTTGCCGGCCGCGATGGCCTCTCGAACCGCAAGAACATCGGTTACCTGCGCAAGTCGCAGCTCGTGGACGCGAGTGAACTGGTGCTCGCACTCGAGGCGGTTCTGAAAGAGCGAGTTGGCCCAGAACACCGTCACGACCTTGCCGATGAGCGCCCACTCGGCAATCTTTCGCGCAAGCAAATCGGCGTCCTGAAAATGGTTTCCGAGGGCATGACTAACTCGCAGATCGCAGATGTTCGCGGCACAACGATTCGTGCCGTTGAAGGCATCATCAGCCGCATCTTCGACGCGTTGGGCATCGACCCGGCCGCCGAGGGCAACGCACGCGTTGAGGCCAGCCGCCGCTACCTCCAGGCCACCTCACAAGACCAGTACTCGATTCACTAAAGCCGGCCGATGACCACTCCGAACGCCGTCGCGAGCCGACCGGGCACACGCATCAACGCGAGACGTCTCTATGGTGGCATCGGTTCAAAAGAGGGCTTCAATCGCATCGGCATCCTGCTCTATGCGGTTCCAGGTTTGCTCAGCACCGTAACTTTTGACCGCAATCGCTTCGGCGGTGACTTCAGACTCTGGCTGATCATGGCCACCATCGGGTATGCGGTCGCGGTCGTTATGTATTTCGCCGGTGGTGCGGTTTATCGTCGACTCATCCCGCGCTTTGGCGAGCACCCTGTCTTGGTCCAGCTCTATTTCGGCGTAATCGGTTTGGCTCGCGCGTTTGTCATCTTTTGGCTCGGCACCGAGTGGGAGTTGATTCCGACCGATGACTGGTGGTTCCGCCTAATTGGTGGCCCGATCTTCACCGGAGCAACGCTTGGAATCGCGGTGATCCTCGGCATCAACTTCACTCGCAGTGCGGCAGAAGGCATTCGTTTGAACTCGGAGCGTCTCCGTCTAAACGAGTTGCAGCAGAGCATGAACCAGCGCATTGAAACCCAGCGTGCTGAATTGGCCGGACGCGTGCGAGGAATCCTGTCGCCCGCGATTGCCGCGGTGCGCTCGCAGCTGGCCAACGCTGCCGATTCGAAGCAAGTTCTCAACACCCTCAACCACACTGTTGACGAGGTGGTTCGACCGCTCAGCCATAGCATCGCCAACGCCGATGTAGCCGAGGAACTTTCGGCTAACAGCGCTCGAAGTTCAACGCGCTGGGCGATCTCGCTCTGGCATCCGATTGTCGCAAGGCGCGTGGTGATTCCGCAGCTGAGCGCGATTCTCATCACGATTTCATCGTTGCCAGCCGCAATTGCTTTGCGCCCAGGCGTAGGCGGTTTCTCGCTCGCGCTCGTTCAGGGCGTGACCACCTTGCTCGTGCTGAGCCTCTTGCGATTGGTCCTCGGCCGAGCAGTAATGCCTATTGCCGTGGCCGGTTTGATTGTCATCGCGACCTTCGTTGCAGACCAGATCTTGGTGGTTTTCTTTCTAGGCGAGATGGGTCTGCACTTCACGCGCGCTCAAGAACTAGACGTCTATATGTTTGGGTTCGTCTTCGGCGCGTTCTTCGCTATCGGGCAATCGGTGCAGACCGCGCGCGGAGTTGCGGTCGCCGAACTGGAGTCAATCACCGAATCTTTGGCGCTTCTGATCTCGCGCCTTCGCCAAGAGATCTGGTTGAACAATCGCCGTATGGCTGGAGTGCTGCACGGTCCGGTTCAGGCTGCGCTGTATGCCGCCGGCATGAAGCTGAGTAGCGCAAAGCACGTGAGCGTCGAGCTAATCGGCGAAGTTGAGCGCGACATCACGGCCGCCATCGAGCGACTCGACTCGGAACACCGCATCGACAACGAGGATTTCGCCGAAACCATCAACCAGATTGTTTCGCTCTGGCGCGGCAGCTGTGAGATCTCGGTCTTCACGACAGACGAGTGCTCGAGCGCGTTGTATGCCGACCGAAACGCAGCAGCTTGCGTGGTCGAAGTGGTGCAGGAGGCAGTCAGCAACGCGATCAAGCACGGTCGCGCGAGCAACGCATCCGTCATGATTTCACTGGCCGGAGACAGCCTGGCCGAGGTTCGCGTTCGCAATGACGGCAAGCCAATTGAGCTAGCGACTGCAGAATCCAGCGGCCTTGGAACCCAGATTCTGGATGAGATCTGCCACGAATGGCGCATTGAGAACAGCCCTACCGGCGTGCTGCTGGTTGCGCGTATCGCGCTTGCGAGATAGCTCGCCCTCAGAGGCTGGCTAGAACCGCGCCGAGGTCAGCACTGGTCGGTGGCTCACAGCCCGCACGCTCACAAGTGATCGATGCGGCAACGCCGGCGACTCGAACGAACTCTGCGACATCGTCATCGCTGAGGTTGGTCAGGCGGTCGAACGGGTCGGTGCCGAGTGCGCCAACATCGCTCAGCTGACCGAGCAGGTTCGCGCAGAAGGTGTCGCCTGCGCCGACGGTGTCAACCACGTTGATCTTGCGTGATGCAACGTCGAAACGCTTCACGCTGCCGTTCGACGCGCGATAGACCGAGACGCCATCGCCACCGCGAGTGACGAAGACGTGACGACCCGTGTCGCCGATCCACTTCGCAACGATTGGGTCGATGTCGGTGCCCTCTTCGAGCCCGTAGAGCCAGTAGATGTCTTCATCAGAGGCCTTGATCACGTGGCTGAACTCGTTGACCCGCTCGACTCGTACGCGCTCGGTCTCGCGGTCGAAACCGAGAGCAGGACGCATGTTGATGTCGTGGCTGATGGTGACCGACTTTTGGTCGTAGTGTTCCTTGGCCCAAGCTTCGATGACCTTGTTGCCCGGTTCCATAGCCATGGTGAGGCAACCGAACTGAATCGCCGTCGCGTGCATGTTCTCGAGGTCGACATCGGTTGGTAGCTCTTCGCGAGTCCAACCCCAGTCGGCGGTGCCGTTCACATAGAAGCTGTAGCTCGGCACGCCGTTTGAGTCGAGGCTCACGACCGCGAGAGTGGTCAGCTCGTCGGCACTGATGCTGTGCTCGAGGTGCACGCCGTTGGTTTCGAGGCGGTCGCGAATGATCTTGCCGAAGCGGTCATTGCTGATGCGGCCGAGGAACTGGTGCTTGGTGCCACGACGAGCCAGAGCGAGGGCAACGTTAGCGTTAGCGCCGCCGACTACTGCGGTGAAAGCACCTGGCTGGTAGCGGTTTTCGATGAGGTCGATGAGTGCTTCGCCTATTACGAGAATCATGGTTGCTCTGCCTGCCGTTCTATTCCTGGTCTCGATACTTGGTCTGTGAGCTCGGGTCTAGCTCGGGACGCAACTTTAGATTAGCCACTGATTCACGGGCCAATAACTCAGTTGGCAAAACAAACTTCTCGCGCTTTGTCGATGGGTCATTGATCTGGGCGACGAGGTTCTCGACCGCGATGCGACCAACGTCTTCAACCGGGCGAGCCACGACGGTGATGCCCGGCACCATGGCGGCAGCCCATTCGCTGTCATCGACAGTAAGAACAGAGATGTCAGTTCCGATGCGCAGGCGTCGGTTGCCGGCGACTTTCAGGACAGCGAGCAGCATGTCGTTGTTTGAGGTGAAGATCACCGTCGGTGGCTTTGGTCGATCCAGCAGCGAGGCAACCGCCGCCTGTGAGGCAACCGGGTCGTCCTCACAGAACAGCCAGTTCTGCTGCTTCGGCTTGACGCCGGATTCGATCGCTCCGTTCGCGAAACCATTCACGCGATCTTCAATCGGCGAGATCATCATCGCCGGTCTATCTTCGGTAAAGCCCTTGATGCCAGGCACTGCAATCAAGAAACCAAATCGATTGTGACCGAGGGATGCGGCATGCCGCACTGCTTGCTCGGCACCGCTGAAGTCATCCGTGGTTACCGATGACAGGCGAACGGTTTCGAGGCGACGGTCAATAAGAACCACAGGGGTCCCTGCCAGTGCTTGGTCGCTCAGGTGATCGTGTGTCGCGACAGTTGCTGGGGTGACGATTAGGCCATCCACCTTCTTCTCGAGCAGGTTCTCGATTGCCTGTCGTTCGACCTCAATGTCTTCGTCGGTGTTTGAAATAACTACCTGGTAACCCTCACGCTTAGCGGTATCAACCACAGCTTTGGTTACACGGTCGAAGAAGGCGTTGGTGAAGTCGGCGATGATGACAAGACCGATTGTCTTGGTGCGACCGGCTCGCATTGCCTGAGCAA
>JACCDQ010852019.1_pt1 | contig 45416 bp, 47 predicted proteins | sample 7446031 | NCBI WGS metagenome assembly JACCDQ01 (sample SAMN15323442, study PRJNA562643) | freshwater metagenome | isolation source: river surface water | place: USA:Blue River Watershed | collected 2017-08-17
GCGACGAATACCGCTACTAATTTGATCCCATCCAAAGGTACTGATCCTTGGATAATCCATTGAAGTAGGTAGGATTTAAATCCTTCACTTGAATGGGATAAGCAAATGGAGCCCCTAAGAATTGATCAATTCCTAGGGGCTTTTTTATGGCCTCATTGGAATCGTTTACGATGCAGAAGGTGTTGATGTTCATCGTTTTTTTAACGTTGTTCGACGTATTTTTTGTCGGGCTCGGGATGTTGGAAGAAGAGGAGGAGTCCAATTTTGAGGAGTTAAAAGTGGACGAGTTGGAAATGGACGAGGCTAAGTAAGCGGATCGCATGAGCGATTCATACGGAATAGCCCAGTTGATTTTGAATTGGTCAGGGTGGAAGTATTCGGGGCCTACGGCTTTTTTCGGGGGATGGGAGAGCGTGGTTAATTGTAAATCGAGCAGTTTCAATCGCGAGTGGTGGAATTGATAGGAGCGCAAGACGTAAAAGCTTCCCCAGAGACAACAAAATATCAGAATGGTATTTCGGATCGAATGATAATGAATTTTGGATGCTGTTTTTAGTTTGTATAGTGGCTGAAGTATAGTGTTTACAGCGGAATTTGGGTTGGGTTTGAGCTGGTTTCGAGCTGAATTATTGGTGGCTAAAAACCACAAAATAGGCAATATGGGGGCGAAGCTCTTCTGCATCATCATGTCGCTTTCGCCTTCTCTGTATATGAAGGCCAGAAATAAGGAAATGAGCACGCCGATGCCCAAAAACAAACGATTTTTGAGGTCCGAGAATATTAAAATGAGCAGAAAAATGAGAAGGTACGGCGTTGCCCATCCCCCGAAAAGAGAAGAAATAAAATAATTGAATCCCCAGCTATTGAAAAATGCGAGTCCATCTTGCCAATTGAGCTTTTCAAGGATGCTGACTTCGTAAGGATTGGGCGGAATGAGCAGCTGTTTTAAAATTACGACCAAGGCAAATACCACGTAATTTTTCCAACATAATTCTTTGATTATCAATAAGAAGAACAGAGCGGGAAGGATACCGGGATGCGCTAGGTAGGACAAGGTGAGCCAAATGGTACTTGGTATAGGATTTCGGTCGAGCGCGAATGCCCCTGCAAAAATCAATGCGCTTATCATTTCTGCGGTGCCTAGAAATTGAAAGTCCGGCCCAGAAATCAAGAAAATAGCTGGAAAATACAGCAATTGCAACCGGGAAATATCGTTTCGGGATTTTCGGAGGAATTCAGCAATGATCCAAGCCAAAAAAACCGGCGTTAACGATAATAATACAATGATAAATTGAATGGGTAACCCCAGTTTTACGCCCAAATACGCAGGTGCAAGCACCAACCATTGCGTGTAGCGATGATGTTCAACGGCGGGCAATAAATTCAGTACGTTAAACGCCGTGAAAGCCGCGTCTGCATAGAGAATTCGCTCCCAAGCCATGATGGAAAATGCGATGGCAATGACGAGGAAAACCCAGCGAAATACTGGATAATTTTCAGGAACCGATTTAAGCTTCAGCCAATTCATTGGCTTCTTCGGTATTGGGTGCTTTCACGATTTCCAAGTCGTTGGTTTCAACAACCAGGTTATCGATAATGAACTCTTGTCGCTCCGGTGTGTTTTTGCCCATGTAGTATTTTAAAAGACGTTCCACGCTGGTGTCTTCCTTTAAAATTACGGGTTCCAAACGGATATCGGGACCAATAAAACCACCGAATTCGTCGGGTGAAATTTCTCCCAATCCTTTGAATCGTGTGATTTCAGGTTTGTTGCCCAATTTGGCTATGGCATCCACGCGTTCTTTATCGCTGAAACAGTAAATGGTTTCTTTCTTGTTTCTTACGCGGAACAACGGGGTTTGGAGGATGTATAAATGTCCGTTTCTTACTAAATCCGGGAAAAATTGCAAGAAGAACGTCATCATTAACAATCGAATGTGCATGCCGTCCACGTCGGCATCCGTTGCTATGACGATTTTGTTGTAGCGCAAATTTTCAAGCGACTCTTCGATGTCGAGTGCGTGTTGCAATAGGTTGAACTCTTCGTTTTCATATACCACTTTCTTCTTTAATCCGTAGCAATTCAGCGGTTTACCACGCAAACTGAATACGGCTTGTAAGTCGGGGTTACGGCTTTTGGTAATACTTCCAGACGCTGAATCTCCCTCCGTGATGAAGAGTGTGGACTCGTAACGCTCGTCTTTTTTTGCATCGGGCAAGTGAATACGGCAATCGCGCAATTTTTTATTGTGAAGATTGGCGCGTTTCGCTCGTTCTTTTGCTAATTTTTGGACACCCGCCATGTCTTTGCGTTCGCGTTCGTTTTGAAGGATTTTCTTCACGAGAGCGTCGGCCACGGTCGGGTTTTTATGGAGGTAATCGTCGACGTGCTTTTTGATGAAATCCATCATTGCGGATTTCATACTTGGGCCGTCGGGTGCGATTTCAGTACTACCTAATTTGGTTTTGGTTTGACTTTCAAACACGGGTTCAACCACACGGACGCTGACTGCCGCAGTAATCGAACTACGAATATCGCTGGCATCGTAATCTTTTTTGTAGAATTCGCGGATGGTTTTTACAAATGCTTCGCGAAAAGCCACCAAGTGTGTACCTCCTTGGGTGGTGTATTGTCCGTTTACGAATGAGTAGTATTCTTCTCCGTAGGCTTCGGTATGGGTGAAAGCAATCTCAAAATCGTCGGCCTGGATATGGATAACGGGATAAAGAGCTGCTTCGGGAGTTACTTTGCTTTCCAGCAAATCCATCAAACCTCTTCTTGATGCAAAGGATTCACCGTTATAGCGAATGGTTAGTTGCGAGTTGAGGTAGGTATAGTTTTTAACCTGTTCACGAATGAAATCGTGGATGAAACGGTAGTTTTTGAAGATGGTTCCATCGGGTTCGAAGATAATGCGTGTTCCATTGTTTTCGGTGGTGGTTTCCTCTGCGGCATCATTGGTCAAGTTTCCTTGATTGAATTCCGCTTTTTTAGTTTTGCCATCGCGGAACGATTGAACGGAAAAATAGCTACTTAAAGCGTTTACCGCTTTGGTACCCACACCGTTCAAACCAACAGATTTTTGGAAAGCGCGGCTATCGTATTTACCACCGGTGTTGATTTTGGAAACGCAATCAATCACCTTTCCCAAAGGAATACCGCGACCGTAATCTCGGATGGTAACTCGTTTATCGTCAATGGTGATATCGATTTTTTTACCATTGCCCATAACGTGTTCATCGATGGAGTTATCGATGATTTCTTTAATGAGAACGTAAATTCCATCGTCGGGGGAATTACCATCGCCTAATTTCCCGATGTACATACCGGGTCGCAGGCGAATGTGTTCTTTCCAATCCAGACTTCGGATTTCATTTTCCGTATATTGGGGTTGGGCTAATTGATTTTCACTCATTAATGCAATTTTACCCAATTAATCACAGACTCTGAAACCAAGTTTTTAACATTGTCTAAATCGTTGTAAATTTGCCCTATGTCAAAAATGAGTCGTGTAATCGGGGTGTTGTTTTTTGTTGTCTGGGGATGTGTTTCCAAAGTGGACAAAGATTTGCAAACCATTGAGCCGTTCGAGGCGAAATTAACGCCCAAAATGAATATTGATTCATTGCCTAAAAATGCGGATTCGATGTTGTTTGCGTTTGCGCAAGCCAATCCCAAACATCCCAAAAGCGAAAACTTCTGCTACTATGCGGTGTTGATTCAAGAGCGCAAGAATCACGGAGTAAAAGCAGCCCAATGGGCGGAATATTATTTGCAAAACTTTAACGGTAGCAAGGAACGCAAATTAGAAAGTGCTGTAGTGGCGTCGCATTATTACGAGCAAAATGGCATTTATGACAAAGCTTTAGAATACTACAAGTATTTGGTGGAGCATTACGCTGATACCGACATTGGAAAGCAAGCCAAAACCATGGTGTTTTTCATTGAAAAGGGCATGGTAACGCCCGAACAACAATTGGAGTACATCCAAAAAATGAATGATTCTGCTGCTATTAAACCAGCAAACCCATGAAAATCTTAATTACGGGTGCAACGGGTTTTGTGGGAAGTCACATGGCCTATCAAGCCCATTTAATGGGACACGAAGTAGTGTTGAGCAAACGCTCAAACAGTAAAATGCACTTGTTTGAATCGGTTAAGAAGTGGTATTTGAATGGTCTGAATTCATCATTAACATCTGATTTTCTGAGCGTGGAACAAGTGTCGCAGTTGAAGTTGCGTATGGGTTTACCGCAACTGAAAAATGTTTTAGCATTTGAAGGGGGATATTCTCAAACAGCAGCTTCCAAAATTCAAGATTTTCAACCTCAATGGGTGGAAATGGATTTGATGGATACCGACGATATTTTGGATGTTTTAGACAGTTCATTTGATGCGGTTTTGCATTGCGCTGCTGTGGTTTCGTTCGATAAAAAACAGGAAGAACAAATGATTGTTGAAAACACCGAATCCACCCGAAATCTGGTGAATGCGTGTTTGAAAAAAGGGGTGAAGAAATTTTTGCATATCAGTTCTATTGCTGCTTTGGGACGACCTGAAAACAATCAACCCATCAGCATTCATACGGATTGGGTAGAATCGAAATACAACACTTCCTATGCTCAAAGTAAATATTTAGCAGAAATGGAAGTTTGGAGAGGCAAGGAAGAGGGTTTGGATGTGTTGATTTTGAATCCCGGTGTCATTTTAGGCTTTGGTGAGTCCAAAACAAGCTCAGAACAGGTGGTGGCAACCGTTCGAAAAGGAATTCCAGCGTATCCGGCGGGGTCCAATGGCTTTGTTTTTGTGGATGATTTAGTGCACACCGCATTAACGATGTTGCAGGATGAGTCCAAATTCGGTGAACGTTATTTGATGGTGAGTCACAATTTGACGTTCCAATTTTTAATGCAAGAATTGGCTGATATTTTAGGTGTGAAACCACCGAAAATGGAATTGTCAGGTTGGAAATTTCAGCTCAGTTATTGGTCAATCCGATTGGTTGAGATATTGGGAATCTCGATGCCCATTTCAACGGAATTGTTGATGAGCACCCGACGAAATTCAGTGTATACCGAAAACTAATTCGGCGAATAATTAATACGGCGAAATATAAGTGCTCGTCGGTTTCTTTTTCTTTTTGAAATCACCGCGTTTCCAAGCATTGAAAAATTGCATCCACGCCACGGGACTTAAGTAGTTCTGAGGTGGAACTTGATTGTAATAGTACAATTGTTGTGCACGCTGAGTGGCTAACAAGGATTGCGACTGATGTGCATCCGCTGGACGCAATCTTAGCTCTTCTTTAACTGCCTCGTTTTCGAGATTTTTTCGAGCGCGTTCCAATGCGTCATCTGGGATATCGCGATGCACAAATTCGTGTGCGAACAACGTCTTCAAAGGCAGGGCACGAATGAAAATATCCGAAATGTAGCCGGTGTCTTGAGTAAGTAATTTTACTACACTGTAACGATTTCCCGTGAGGGTGTCAGGAACAACGTGCCAAGATCCTTTTTTTTCAATTTGTTCGAAATAGATGGTATCGCCTTTTTTTACAACTACATCGAAATAGCCATTGATATCTGAAAATCCAATTAACCCCCTTCGATGACTGCGAATATTTACAAAAGGTATGGCTCTTAGGCTATCGGTAGTTAGAACCAAACCGGTGAATAGAATGAAATGATTTTGACCTTTTTTAACCGATTGTGCTGCACCTTCTTTGGATGAGAAAGAAGAGGCCAATAGGAGTAGCAGGACAAGGAATTTCATGTGTAATCTATCCACGATTTTCATAAAAATACGAATATACCGAATAATTTTCACAGGGGTAGTAGCCATCCTACGATCAATCCAAATAAAACGACCAAAGGAGTGGGTATTTTCCCACTGATTAACATCAATATGGAAATTAAACATATCGAAGTTTGCGTTAGGATGTGATCCGTTGATTCCAATCGTATCGCTAATATCCAGTCTTTTGAAATGGACAAAGTTGCGGAAAGTATAAATCCCACGGAAACCGCAAAAATTCCTGCTGTAGATTTTTGAATGAACGAAGTTTCTTTGAATCGCGACCAGATGGGATAAGCAAAGTAAACCAAGAGTAATCCAGGCAAGAAAACGGCAATTATTCCGATGATGCTTCCCAAAATTTGGAATCCCAAGGTGACTTGTTGGTTTTTCATGCTGATCGTGTTTATGAAAACCGCTAAATTGAAGTTGGGGCCGGGTGCGGCTTGGATCATCGCCATTCCTGTGTGAAATTGTGCCATGTCAATTCGCTGTGTCAAATGCACGTATTCCTCCAAAAACATGGCGGAAAGGATGTTTCCTCCGCCGAAAGAAAGTGCGCTAATTCGATAGGTGTTTTCAAATAGCTGCGACGCAAAACTGTATTTTGCAATGGCCGGATTTTGGGATGAATGGGTGTACTCGGTCAACGCGATCCCCAATCCCCCGATAAGGAAGAAAAGAACGAGATAAACAGATAGTTTCCTGAGCTTTTTTAGGGAACTTCGGTGTATTCGGCTCTTGATTTTTGAAGTTATTTTTCTTTTTTGGGGATGTAAGAGTGGTTCTGAAGAATCAATATTCGCGGTATGTGAATTGTCGGTGGGCGGGATCGACTGGTTATGTTTTTGAGGACGATTTATGGATTTGAAGTTGGCGAATCCACTGATTAAAGCGGCTAAAAATACGGCACTCGGAAAAAGCCATGGACTGTGAAATAGAAAGCCCAAAATTCCTGAAATGAGAAATAATGCAATGATTAGAAAATGGGAATCCAGCCATTTGAACATTGTGTAAACTCCATATAGCATAAAGCCAACTACAATGGGTGGCAGAAACTGCAGGAGGTGTGGATCTGCAATTTGGGGCAATAATGCTAAAAGTGACATAAATATTGCTCCGGGCAATGCCCAAGCTATGAGGGTAAGAGCCGCAAGTGTGCGACCCCCGATTTTCAGTGCAATGGTACTGATCGTTTGGGTGGTGCTTGGGCCTGGGAGAGCGTTGCAGAAGGCGTTTATTTCTATAAGTTCCTGGTGAGAAAGGAATTTGTGTTTATCGACTAACTCGCGTTTGAAATACGGAAGATGCAATTGTGGCCCACCAAATGCTGTCAAACCCAACCAAAATGCCGATTTGAGAAAGCGAAATTGATTGTGATTTTGTAAGTTTGTGCTATGATGTTTCATTCCCTGAACAAATCAACTCAAAAATTATCAATTTTCTTAACGGCCATGTTTACAATTGGATTAATAATTTCTGGTTGTACCGAATCCACATCCCCCGAAGAAAAAAGAACGGCCATGACTTCAAAAGTGGATAGTTTATGGACGCAGTTGAATGCTGTTCGTCAGCAATTTACCTATGAAATGGATGAAATTGAGGAGCGAAAAGAGGAAATGCAGCAGCAGTTGATTCGTGCGAATTTTCTGAAAGCAGAGCAACTAACCGAAGAGCAAAAACTGTGGTTTGTTCAGTATGAAAGTGTGGCACGAATTTATAAAGGTGTAGGTCAGAAGTACAAAAACTGCGTTTTGGAAGCAGAGAATATTTTTTATGCGTTGAAAGGACTGGATTCTGAGGTGAAAAAGGGTAAGTACGATGATAAATTGGATGATTTTCGTGCTGAATATGCGGAAATTGAAAAGGAATTGAAAAAATGTGCCGAGGAAACCAATGATGTTACCTCGAGATTGAGCACGGTAGAACCAACGTATTTGCGCTTGGGGGATAATGTTGACAGTCTATTGGATGAATTGATTCCAATTAAGGAGTAAGATTTAAGCGGTAGCTAGAAAATTGGGCAACAATTTAATCATTTCAGAGGTTGTTTAACCCCTCAAAATTCAACCATTTCTCGAAAATGAAATCGATGGCTTCATCGCTTGGATGGGCCAAATCCGGTTTAAAAAACGATTTATCGCGAAGTTCTTCATTAAAGATTTCGAAAGCGGGGAAATAGCCAAATTCATTATGGGCAGTGAGGAATTCGTGCGATGCAACTCGAAGTATGGACTTGCTGATGCTATTTTCTAACATTCCATCGCGCAAATGACGTACGGGGCTGATGGTAAAGTCAATCTTTATTTCTGGGGATATTGCTTTCAGCGCATTCGCGCAGCGGAGCAGGCTGTCTTTTACTTGCTGGGTGGTTAACAGCGTTTTTGAAAAATTGGGATTGGGAATCCGATGGCAGTTTCCCACCAATTGTTTTTCAGGAATAAATTCATAAACCCAAGCCGTACCCAAAGTGATGATGGCTTTTTGCGATTTTCGCAAAAAATAATTTGTTTTTTCTGTCACATTCGAGATTTCGCGGCGAAGAGCGTCCTCGTTTTGAGATTGAAATTTCGAAGCGAATGTTAAGCAGTGGTAATTGTGATTGAATGTGGTTAATCGGGGCGTTTGGATTCCAGCAATAATTTCGAGTGTATCTGCAATGGCTGTCGGTGCGAATAAGGTTCCAAACGGATTGGCGAGAACGTGAAATTCTGGTTGATTTAACGGCGTTACTCTGGAAGTATTTGGTTGATTCAAATGCAATTCAGATGCGAGAGGCATTTTTTCCAGTCTGCTGGAGATTTCAACAGAGAAGCAAGAACCTATGAAAAAATACTGCGACATAAACAAACATCAATCTGATTAAGCACAAATATAGATGTTTCTCTGTCGGAGGGTGGTGTTGACTATGGATTTGGAATAAATTTGCATACATAACTCGGATAAGTTGAATTAAAAATGAGCAAAATTGTAAACAACCCAGAGGAGAATGGGGGAGCAACACTGCCGGATACGGCTTCCCAATCGAATGGGAATTCACAATTTAACGCTGCGAAATACCGTAAATTCGAAAATGTACATGTGTTTTTGTGGCTAATCAAAGATTTTGCTTGGATATCTGGGTTTCAATTTTTGGGGATGTTCATGGCGGTTCCCACAATTGGCATGGCTTTTTACATAACGTATTTGTCGCGCACAGTAAGTGAGTCGGATTTCGTTCATAACATCGCCGTAAGTTGTTGGATTCTGGCCAATGTGATTTGGATGGTAGGGGAGTTTTATTTTGAGGATGAAAAACGCGAATGGGCTATGCCTTTTTTTATTTTGGGGATATTGGTGTTGCTTGTATTTTACGGCCGCAGATTATGGAATGGTAATTTAAATAGGGGGGGGAGTTAATCACACGTTTGGTTGATTTTACCCAAATTCATAAATGCTATTCATTGAATTAATATTTCAATCGTCCTGAAAATCACAAAAGCCCGGTGAAACTCCGGGCTTTTGTAAACCAAACTAAACCAAAAATAACTAGATTAAAGTTACTTTTTTCGCAATTGGGAAACTACCAATTCCCAATGTTTTTCAGATAAATCGGTGCTCAACTGATCAAGCAACAATTTTAAATTCATTGTAGATTGAATATCGAGTTTCGCTTCTGTACATCTAAGACGGAAAATTTCAGGAAATGTTTCATGAGCATTTGTAAGAAATGCGTCATACGAAGATTTAGAAATCCATTTATTTTTCCGTTGATGATTAATATTTTTTATGAAATTCAACAAGCTGTCGCGTGTAAAGTTTTGAATTTCAATGGTTTTTAATAGGATGAGTGACTGACGATTATTGAATTCTTTTACTGGTGTTGCTATTTGTTTTTGGAATGCCTCAGACGTTGAAAGGTGCTTAATTTTCGACGAAATTGAATGCGTATTGATTGTGTCGAAATCCTCAAAAACCAAATTTGCGTTTAAACGGGTGGAAGCTTTAAAATCCTGTGGCTCAAATCCCCAATTTTCAGGTAGGAAAATAGCAGGAATTCCTAGGTTTTTGGTGAAAATGTATAAAGAATCAAGTTCATTTTCATCAATTAGATCATCGGTGCTTTGGTTGTATAAATGCGAGTATAAATTGCTTAAAACGGGCATTGAATCAAATTGATTTTCTGCAATTTGAATGATTTCATTGGTTTGATTATGAGTTACGAAATAAGGGTTTTCTTGTTTGGTACATCCCCCGAAAATCAAAGCCAATAACATCGGTATGATAACCAGCGATTTGACTTTGAAGTTTTTCGGGAAATGGTTTAAAAATTGAATCATGAAAAGAATTTTAAGTACAAAAGCTATTTAAGAAATCGTGTGGCAATTGAAACATCGAACGGGTGTCCATCCCCCAAAACAGGAGAAAAAAAATTGGTTAGAATTTGCAATAAACGCAAAAATAATTGTTTAAAACAATGTAAATCAACTATTTAAATGGAATGTGGTTATTGGGTTTTCCGTGCTGGAAAAATGATAAATCTGAAGATTTTCGGTTAAATTTGCGGCATGATGGAAACTGAAGTTTACGTGCCAAAGAACAAAGTAAGAATTGTTACTGCAGCAAGTTTATTTGATGGACACGATGCGGCAATCAATGTGATGCGCCGAATTATTCAGTCAACTGGTTGTGAAGTGATTCATTTGGGACACGACCGAAGCGTAAACGAAGTGGTGGATACTGCCATTCAGGAGGATGCTAACGCCATTGCAATGACTAGCTATCAGGGTGGTCATATTGAGTACTTTAAGTATATGTACGATTTGTTGCAAGAGCGCGGAGCAGGCCATATTAAAATCTTTGGTGGTGGTGGTGGAGTTATTCTTCCAGAGGAAATCAAAGAATTGATGGATTATGGAATTGCTCGAATTTACAGTCCCGACGACGGACGTGAAATGGGCTTGCAAGGGATGATCAACGACTTGGTTCGTCAGAGTGATTATCCGTTAGGACATAAATTGGTGGGCGACGCCCAAAAGTTAAATTGGGATTCAAAAGTCGAAATATCCCGTTTAATTACCGCTGCGGAAAATTATGCAGAATTGCACAGTTCTGTTTTGAGTGATATTCGCGATAAAGCAGCGGATTTGAAAGTGCCTGTATTGGGTATTACCGGAACCGGTGGTGCGGGAAAAAGTAGTTTGATTGATGAGTTGGTGCGTCGTTTCTTGTTGGACTTCAACGATAAGCGAATTGCTATAATTTCGATAGATCCATCAAAGCGTAAAACAGGTGGGGCTTTGTTGGGAGATAGAATCCGAATGAATTCGATTAATCACTCACGAGTGTACATGCGTTCTATGGCAACGCGTCAAGCTAATTTGGCCATGAGTTCACATATTGATGATGCCGTTTGTATATTGAAAGTGGCTGGATATGATTTAGTCATTGTTGAGACTTCGGGAATTGGTCAGTCTGATACGCAAATTACAGAGCATTGCGATGTTTCCATGTATGTAATGACACCGGAATATGGAGCTGCAACACAATTAGAGAAAATCGATATGTTGGATTACGCATCCATTGTTGCTTTGAATAAATTCGACAAGCGTGGAGCATTGGATGCTTTAAGAGACGTAAGAAAGCAGTATCAAAGAAACCATAAGCAATTTGATATAGACGTAGATAAAATGCCTGTATTTGGAACCATTGCGAGTCAGTTCAATGATCCAGGAATGAACGCATTATATCGTGGTTTGATGGATACCATTTCTTCTAAAACTGGTGCCCCATTAAATAGCAATTGGAAGAGCGATGATGAAATGAGTGAGAAGATTTTCATTATTCCTCCTGCTAGAAATCGCTATTTGAGTGAAATTTCCGAAAATAACCGTCAATACGATTCGCAAGCGATAAAGCAAAGTCGCATTGCACAACGCTTATATGGCATTCGTGAAACAATTGATCAATTAAACGAATCTGCTGCAGCGGGTTCTGTCGATGCAAATCAATCAATGTTGGTTGAATCGTTGGAGAAAACTTACAAGATGTTATGGGAAGAATTAAATCCTGAAAACAAGAAGTTAATTGAGCAATGGAACGATGAAGCGAAGAAATACAGTGATCCAGAGTATGTGTTCAAGGTAAGAGATAAGGAAATTCGCATTCAAACACATTCTGAAAGTTTGAGTCATACACAAGTTCCTAAAGTGTCTACGCCTAAATTTTCTGCATGGGGTGATATTTTGCGCTGGAGATTGCAAGAGAATTTGCCAGGTCAATTCCCTTACACATCTGGAATTTATCCGTTCAAGCGCGAAGGAGAAGATCCTACGCGAATGTTTGCGGGAGAAGGTGGACCAGAGCGTACCAATCGTCGTTTCCACTATGTTTCAATGGCCATGCCTGCCAAGCGTTTGAGTACTGCGTTTGATTCGGTTACGTTATATGGAAGAAACCCCGATTTGCGTCCAGATATTTACGGTAAAATTGGTAATTCAGGGGTGAGTATTTGCTGTTTGGATGATGCTAAGAAACTGTATAGTGGATTCAATTTAGCTGATCCAAAGACATCCGTATCTATGACCATCAATGGTCCTGCACCTATGCTGTTGGGATTCTTTATGAATGCCGCAATTGATCAGCAGTGTGAAATATACATCAAGCAAAATGGTTTAGAAGATGAAATCAATAAAAAAATTGATGCAATTTTCAAAGCCAAAGGAACTACACGTCCTCGATATCAAGGTGAATTGCCACATGGTAATGATGGCTTGGGATTGATGTTGTTGGGTGTAACGGGAGATCAAGTTTTGCCGGCAGATAAGTACCAAGAAATTAAAGAATGGACATTGTCGCAAGTTCGCGGAACGGTTCAGGCGGATATTTTGAAAGAAGATCAAGCTCAGAACACCTGCATTTTCTCTACCGAATTTGCATTGAGATTAATGGGTGATGTGCAAGAGTATTTTATTGATCAAAAAGTGCGAAACTTCTATTCTGTAAGTATCAGTGGATATCATATTGCTGAGGCGGGTGCAAATCCAATTTCGCAATTGGCATTTACTCTAGCGAATGGATTTACGTATGTGGAATACTATTTGAGTCGCGGAATGAACATTGATGATTTCGCACCGAATTTGAGTTTCTTCTTCTCGAATGGTGTGGATCCTGAATATGCGGTGATTGGACGTGTAGCTCGCAGAATCTGGGCAAAAGCGATGAAGTTGAAATATGGTGCAAATGCACGTTCTCAAATGTTGAAATACCATATTCAAACCAGCGGAAGAAGTTTACACGCACAAGAAATTGATTTCAACGATATCCGTACAACGTTGCAAGCATTGTATGCAATCTATGATAACTGTAATTCTCTTCACACCAATGCTTATGATGAAGCGATCACAACTCCAACGGAGGAAAGTGTTCGTAGAGCCATGGCTATTCAGTTGATTATCAATAAAGAATTAGGTTTAGCGAAGAATGAAAATCCGTTGCAAGGTTCATTTATTATCGAAGAATTAACGGATCTAGTGGAAGAAGCGGTTTTAACCGAATTTGATAGAATCACAGAACGCGGTGGTGTGTTAGGAGCTATGGAAACCATGTATCAACGTGGTAAGATCCAAGAAGAGAGTTTGTACTATGAAACCTTAAAGCATACTGGAGAATATCCGATTATTGGTGTGAATACATTCTTAAGTAGTAAAGGATCGCCTACGACCATACCTGGAGAGGTAATTCGAAGCACTGAAGAGGAAAAGCAGTACCAGATTAATACAGTAAAATGGGTTAATGAAATGTATGCTGATGAGTCTTTAGTTTCTATTCAACGTTTAAAACAAGCGGCATTAGAAAATAAAAACATGTTTGAGGAATTGATGTATGCTTGTAAGTATTGCACGATAGGTCAAATAACAGAAAGTTTATTTGAAGTAGGCGGACAATACCGCAGAAACATGTAAGATCAATTAAAATCGAGGATAAAAAAAGGAGTTTCAAACGAAACTCCTTTTTTGTTGTTGAATGATTTTTAATTCAATTAACTGAATTTTAACCTTTTGGCTGATTTTTTAACCGATAGAGTGATTTTTTTATTCTATTGACTGTTTCAACTGAATTTCTTGTGATTTTCAGTTGTTTTTTAATAATTGATTTGTTGTGCTTATTTGCAAGGAGCATTTTGCCAAGGTCCAGCGTTGCTCACGTTTTTGTATCCATTAGCAGTGAACATTTCAGTAGCACGTCCAGCTCTTCCACCACTTCTGCATACAAATACTACTTTGTCGTAGTTTCTGAAGTTTTCCATTTTGGATTCCAATTGATCTAATGGAACGTTTACCGTGCAATCAGCATGACCATCGTTGTTCCATTCTTCAACTGTTCTCACATCAATGATAATGGTTTTGCCTTTTTTAGCCGTATCTCCTTGACTGATGCTGGTTTCGGTGGTTATGGATGTTGTTGAACTTGTGTTTGTTTCCGAAGCGTTAGTCTCGGTTGTTTTAGCGCCACAAGATGTGAAATATAACGTTAGCGCAACTAGAGGAAAAATAATTGATTTCATAACTGCAAACTACTTAAAAAATTGGGGAAAAAACCGTAACATTTATCACAAATGAGCTTTTCAATATCGCAATTAGGGATGTATATTCGCCTCCTATGGACAAGTTGGAAGAGGTTGAACTTTCGGGAATATCAGAAAAATTAAATCTGAGAAGCACACAGATTAAGCAGGTTTTATCCTTGCTTTCTGAAGGGGCGACAGTGCCTTTTATTGCTCGATATAGAAAAGAGAGAACGGGCAATTTGGATGAGGTGGAAATCTTGAAAATTAAAGATGAATTCGAGCGGGTTGAAGCTTTGAAGAAGCGAAAAGAATTTGTCATTGAGCAAATTCGTGAACAGGGGAAATTGACTTCAGAATTAGAACAAAAAATAATGCGTGCTTTGGAAATAGCGGAGGTAGAAGATTTGTATTTGCCTTATAAAGCCAGAAGAAAAACCCGTGCGGATATCGCAAAAGAAAACGGTTTAGAACCGTTAGCTAAAGAGATTTTTGAACAGCGAAACTCAAAAGTTTTGAATTCTTTGAGTAATTATATCAATGAAAAGGTTACTACAGAAGAAATGGTGTTGCAAGGAGCCAAGGATATTATTGCTGAATGGATTAATGAAGATTCAGAGTTACGTGGTAAGTTGAGAAAGTTATTTGAAAACGATGCCATCATCAGTTCGAAACCGGGCAGAGGTAAAAAAGATATTGAAGAAGCTCAAAAGTTTAGAGATTATTTTGAACATAGCGAACTTTTGAAACGTTGTCCCGGACATCGTTTTTTAGCCATGATGCGTGGAGCGGACGCCGGATTTTTGAAGATTTCGGTTGAGCCGGAATTAGAACGTGCTATTTACATACTGAAAAAGAGTTGCTTGAAAGGGTATGGTGACCTTACGGATATTGTTTTTGAAGCGGCTAAAGATGCTTATTCCCGTTTGCTTCAACCTAGTCTGGAAAATGAAATGTTGGCCTGGGTGAAAGAAAAAGCAGATGAGGATGCTATTGGTGTGTTTGCACTCAATGCACAGCAATTGTTGTTGGCTTCTCCATTGGGACAAAAACGAGTTCTCGCGTTGGATCCAGGTTTTAGAACAGGATGTAAGGTGGTTTGTTTGTCGGAATACGGAGAATTACTTCACAAGACAGCCATTTTTCCGCATGAACCTCAACGGGAAGTCCAAAAATCCCAAGAAATCATTAGTCAAATTATAAAAAAGTATGATATCGATGCATTAGCCGTTGGAAATGGAACTGCTGGTAGAGAAACCTACTCGTTTTTAAAGGAATTCGTTTACGATTTGCCCATTTATATGGTCAATGAAGCCGGTGCAAGTATTTATTCTGCATCGGAGGTTGCGCGACAAGAATTCCCCCATGAAGACGTTACTGTGCGTGGTGCCGTAAGTATTGGGCGCAGATTAATGGATCCACTGGCCGAATTGGTTAAAATTGATCCCAAGAGTATTGGTGTGGGGCAATATCAGCACGATGTAAATCAAACCTTGCTGCAAAAGCGACTTGAAAGCGTAGTGGTGAGTGCAGTAAATAAAGTGGGTATTAATTTAAATACCGCCAGTCAACACGTACTCAGTTATGTGAGTGGTTTGGGTCCTTCATTAGCGAAGAATATTATTGAATATCGCAGTAAGATTGGGGGATTTAAGAGCCGTGATGAATTGAAAAAAGTGCCGAGATTGGGCGATAAGGCTTTCGAACAATGCGCAGGTTTTTTGCGTGTAAGGGATGGTAAAAATCCCTTGGATAATTCAGGCGTCCATCCTGAACGATACAGTGTAGTGGAGCGAATGGCCAAGAAATCGGGAGTTGGTTTGGTGGAACTAATTGGAAACGAGAAAATTTTGAAGGACATGCCTTTAACTGAATTTGTGAATGATTCTGATGGAATTGGGATGCCCACTTTGCAGGATATTGTACAAGAATTATTGAAGCCGGGAGCGGATCCTCGTGGAAATGCGGAGGAAATGAAATTTGAGGACAGCGTTCGAAGTATAGCTGATTTGGAAGTGGGTATGGAATTAAATGGAATTGTAACGAATGTTACCAATTTTGGTGCATTTGTAGATATTGGTGTCAAGCAAGATGGATTGGTTCATATTTCACACATTGCGCAGCGATTTATTAAACACCCTTCGGAAGAAGTTTCTTTGGGACAGCAGGTGCGTGTTCGTGTAATGGAGGTTGACGTCCCCCGAAAAAGAATCAATCTAACCATGAAGTTTTAGTAAAAATCGCAAATAATATTAATCTTTTATTGAATCATTTTAAACAACCGCTCAGCATTTTAGATGGATTGAGCGTAATTTTGTAGTAAAGTAGAATTATGGCAGAAAATACTCAAAAAGGCCCGCGTGTTTTAAAAGCACCCACTGGGTCGAAGCTTATTTGCAAAGGATGGGTTCAAGAAGCGGCTTATCGCATGTTACACAACAACTTGGATCCCGATGTGGCTGAGCGCCCAGAAGATCTGATTGTATATGGAGGTTTAGGTAAAGCTGCCCGCAACTGGGAATCGTTTGATATGATCTGCAAAGCTTTAATCGATCTAAATGATGATGAAACATTGATGGTTCAAAGCGGCAAACCCGTGGCTATTCTGCCTACCCATAAAGACGCACCTCGTGTGTTGATTTCTAACAGCCAGTTGGTTCCCAATTGGGCAAACTGGGATCATTTCCGTGAATTGGAAGCAAAAGGTCTGATGATGTATGGTCAGATGACCGCCGGTAGTTGGATTTATATTGGTTCTCAAGGAATTGTACAAGGTACCTATGAAACCTATGCGGAAGCTGCTCGTCAGCATTTTGGAGGAACATTAAAAGGTACTTTGAACGTTACTGCGGGTTTAGGCGGAATGGGAGGTGCTCAACCTTTGGCAATCACCATGAATGAAGGGGTTGCATTGGTTGCGGAAGTGGAAGAATGGAGAATTCGCAAGCGTCTAGAAACACGTTACCTAGACGTAATGGCACGCGATATTGATGAAGCTATAGACCAAGCAATTGCGGCAAAAGCTGCAGGACAAGCTCTAAGTATTGGGGTTAAATGCAATGCTGTTGATTTATTAAGTCGTTTGGTGGAACGTAATATTGTGCCAGATACATTGACAGACCAAACCAGCGCTCATGATCCATTGATTGGATACTATCCTCAAGATATGAACGTGGATGCGGCGGATCATTTGAGAAAAACCGACCCGGATAAATATGTTGAATTGAGTTATAAAACCATGGTTCACCACGTGGAATTGATGTTGCAACTTCAAAAAATGGGTTCTGTGGTTTTTGACTATGGAAATAATTTACGTGGGCGTGCTTTAGAAAAAGGATTGAAAAATGCATTCGATTTTCCGGGATTTGTGCCTGCTTATATCCGTCCATTATTTTGTCAAGGAAAAGGCCCATTCCGTTGGGTTGCATTAAGTGGAGATCCAGAAGATATATACAAAACGGATAAAAAAATATTGGAATTGTTCCCTGAAGATGAAGGGTTACGCAGATGGATTACCATGGCTCAAGAAAAAATTGAGTTTCAAGGTTTGCCTGCTCGAATCTGTTGGTTGGGACAAGGGGCTCGTCAAAAAGCGGCCTTGGCATTCAATGAAATGGTTAAATCTGGGGAGTTGAAAGCGCCAATTGTTATTGGTAGAGACCACTTGGATACCGGCTCCGTTGCTTCTCCAAATAGAGAAACTGAAGCGATGATGGATGGATCAGACGCAGTTGCGGATTGGCCAATTCTTAATGCTTTCGTGAATACTGCAGGTGGTGCAAGTTGGGTAAGTTTACATCACGGAGGTGGAGTAGGAATGGGTTATAGTATTCATTCAGGGATGGTCATTGTTGCAGACGGAACAGATGATGCAGAAGTTCGTTTAAGACGTGTTTTACACAACGATCCTGGTATGGGTGTAGTTCGACACGCTGATGCGGGATATGAAATTGCTAAGGAAACAGCGAAGCAACATGGGTTGGATTTGTATGAGCGTTTGAACGGAAAATAACCCGGTCAACATGATATGAAGTTAATAAAATAATCCAAATTGAAGCTCTTGTCGATGAATTGGAAATTTTAGATAATTATCAATTTTAGGTAATTGCTCAATAACGAAAAATGCCATCCCTTGGGATGGCATTTTTTATCAATAGGTTAAATGGATTTTATTGAAAATCCAACCTAATAATTTGATTACTTCTTAGGTGCTTTAACGTCTGGCAAAGAAACTTCGTTTGCAGGGTTGTTTTTGCGAGCAGCTTGGCTCTTGTTTCCGTTAAAAGATGCTGCAGCTAATGAAATTACAACAATTAGAATAGCTCCAATCCAAGTGATTTTCTCTACGATGTCGGTTGTTTTTTCAACACCGAAGATTTGATTTCCTTGTGAAAAATTTGAAGCCAATCCGCCCCCTTTGGGGTTTTGAACCAATATGATCAACATCAATAAGATGGAAACAATGATGGCAAGTACTAAAATCCAGGTCATGATATACTTTCTTTTTTTATTTTTTCAATGAGGTTTGCAAAGTACGACATTTTTTCGGGAAATTTCAACTGCAATTGTTCGTAGGCTTCAATTGCTTTCGGGAAATTTCCTTGTTTGTAGTAAATATTTGCTAATGTTTCAGTTACAATTTTATTGGATAGCGTATCGCTGCGTTTTCCTGCCTTTTCAGGCGAGTAAAATTCTTGTTTTGGTCGAGAAATCAGCGGTTTCTGTTTTAAGAATTTGTCGAGCAAATCTTCACGACGCTCCACGGGTTTGACGGCGGGTGCATTTTGTGGAACATCTGAATTCAACCAACTGTAAAAATCGTTGGTGCTATTGCGTTTAGGAATAAACGTTGTTTTGCCCTTGTCTGTGTTCTCGGGGTTTGCAGAGGTTGAATCTTCTTTTGCAGGAGCTTTAAACTGATAATCGTTGTATGATTCTGGGGGTAAAGAATAATAATCTTCGATGTTATAATATCCCTTGCTTTTTTTGTTTTCGGGGGAAGTTGAAGCGGGTTCTGTATCAATTATCGGTAAGAAAAACGAAGATTCCGGCAAGGACTCTAATTCGGTTTCGGTAGTTTCTGTTAGATCTGAATCTATTGGCTCGGGTTGGAACAACTCATTTTTCAAATAAGCATTTTTCAACTCTTCCAATGTTGGAGTAGTCGAAGTGGTTTCCTCGATGTTTAAATTTTCTTTGGTTAGTGTTTCCTGTATATTTTCCTCTGAAACAGGTTGCTCTTCCATTGTACGTTCTTCTTCCAACACTACTTCCGGAGTTGATACTGTATTCGAAGTAACATCTATTTCTGGAGTTGGAGTTGATATAAACTCTGGAGATGATGATGTTGTTTCGGAAGAATTGTGAATAAAGTTGAACAGCCACTCGCGGTCGGCAACACGCAACGCCGCCTGGTGCATCAAATTTTCCGTTCTGAAATCTTCTCGTTCATTGTAAATTTTTGCCAATAAAGCATATCCCCAAGAAAAATAGGGGAATTCCTTAGTTATTTCAACCAAGTCCATGATATCCGTAGTGTCAGGCATTTTGGAAGAACGGGCAATATTTTTGAATTTATCGCGATTCATTGATTACCAATCCAGTGCAATGGCAGAAAAAATTTGTTGAACAATGATATCCGTTAATTCGGCCGATAAAGCCGATTCAACGGTAGAGAATTCTTTGGTAGCGTCGAATGTTATTGATGAAGTAAAGTCGCGCGTAAAGTTTTTTTCAGGATATTTTTCGCAATTGAATTCACAATTAACTACAATAGTGAACTGGTTTTGAGCAGATCCTGTTTGTGCATTTAAAGCGGCAGGAGTTACTTCATAGCGACGAATTACACCGGTAATTTGATAATCACCTTCTTCCGATTTTAGGTTTAACGTGGTTTCAGATTGGAATTTGGTCTTTAACTTTTCTGTAAAATCAATGCTCAATGATGGATTAACCAATTGTGCTTCATTGTTGAAAAAACCAACCGAAAACGTATTCACATCTTCGGGAATATTGGCACCACGAAAATTATAAATTTTGCATGATTGCATCCCCAAAAGAAGAATAAATGCGATATTTAGAAGTAGAATTTTTTTCATTTCGGGGGATGGTTATTCCAGATTATATTGTTTGATTTTTCGGTACAAAGTTCGTTCAGAAATGCCCAAATCCTCAGCCGCTTTTTTGCGTTTCCCTTTATTTTTATTCAATGCCATGCGGATGAGCTCAATTTCTTTCGCTTCTAAACTCAAGCCATTGTTGGAGTCGGTGGTATATGATTCTGCGTCAATAAAATCGTCTAAATCTTGATCCTCGAATGTGGGTGTGGTATTGATTTGGACACCAGCAGAGAATTGAGGTTCATTTGCAAAGTTGTGGCTGGGATTCGAAATTATATTGGGATTCGAAATGATGTTTGAATTGTTGTTTTGGTTCAAGTTTGAACCCGGATTGTTGAAATGATTAGGAATCAGTTCATTGGTATTGTTCGATGCTAAACTAGGTCCCGTAGGAATGGGCAAGCCATTGTTGTATGCTTGTGCATTGGCGGGTACACTTACGGGGCTATGCATTCCGTCGTTTGCTTCAAGTAGTCCAAATACTACCTTTTTTAAATCGTTGACATCACGTCTTAAATCGACTAAAACTTTGTAGAAAATATCTCTTTCGCTCATTCCGTCAAAATTGCCATCCATTTTACCCAGTAAAATGGGGAGGGATGGTTCTACTTGAGGAAGGTAGTTTTGTAGTTTTTGAGCATCAAGAATACTTTCGCTTTCAAGAACGCAGATTTGTTCAGTTACATTTTTTAACTGACGGATATTTCCCGGCCAGTTGTAATTACTCAATAATTGTTGTGCTTCAGGAGAAAGATCGAGCACATTACGATGGTGTTGTTCAGCAAAATCAGAAGAGAATTTGCGGAATAACATGTAAATATCTTCTTTGCGTTCCACCAATTTGGGGACGCGAATGGGCACGGTGGCTAATCGATAGTAGAGATCTTCTCTGAATTTACCCATTTTAGCTCGTTCCAATAGATCTCTATTGGTAGCAGCAACCACGCGTACATTGGTTTTTTGAACTTGACTACTTCCTACTTTAATGAATTCGCCGTTTTCTAAAATACGGAGCAGTCGTGCTTGGGTTCCTAAGGGAAGTTCTCCTACTTCATCCAAGAAGATGGTGCCACCAGAAACACTTTCGAAGTATCCTTTTCGTTTTTCGGTTGCACCGGTGAATGCTCCCTTTTCATGTCCAAATAATTCACTGTCAATGGTTCCTTCGGGGATGGCTCCGCAGTTGACGGCAATGAACGGCGCGTGTTTTCTGCCACTTAGGTGATGGATGATCTTACTGAAACTTTCTTTACCCACACCACTTTCACCCAAAATCAATACATTCATATCCGTAGGTGCTACTTTTACTGCGGTTTGTAATGCCGTGTTCAAAAGTGGCGAATTTCCTATGATTCCGAATCGCTGTTTGACTGACTGTAGCTCCATAATTTCCAATTCTGCCGAATTACAAAGATACAAAAATGCTGACAAATTGACATATATTTTGTATAGTTAAAACTTTAGAATTAGTTTTGGTAGTTAATCGTATTTTTGAACCGAATTTACTTTAAAACCATTTATTGCAGCGCTTAATCCTATGTCTATCGATCCAGAAGAAGAATTAAATGATCACTCAGAAGAAACTGAAAACAATGATTCTTTTGATTCCGTTACTCCTGAAGATTTGAATTCGGAAGTAGGGGTGAATTCTGCGCCCCCAACCGGAGATAGTTCTGGAACAGTTAAGCCCGTTTCGGGATTATTCAAAGAGTGGTTTATTGACTATGCAAGTTATGTTATTCTTGAACGAGCAATTCCCGCCATCGAAGATGGTTTGAAGCCAGTTCAACGCCGAATTCTTCATGCCATGAATGAAATGGATGATGGGCGTTTCAACAAGGTGGCTAATATTATTGGTGCTACCATGGCATATCATCCACACGGAGATGCTGCCATTGGTGATGCCCTCGTGAATTTAGGTCAAAAGGATCTACTTATTGATACTCAGGGTAACTGGGGGGATGTTCGAACCGGTGATTCGGCTGCGGCACCTCGTTACATCGAAGCTCGTTTATCTCATTTTGCTCGTGAAGTAGCTTTTTACGATAAAACTACGGAGTGGCAGCTAAGTTACGACGGAAGAAAACGCGAGCCCATCAATCTGCCCATGAAATTTCCTTTGTTGTTGGCACAAGGAGTAGAAGGTATTGCCGTGGGTTTGAGTACGAAAATTATGCCGCATAACTTTATCGAGTTGTGCGAAGCAAGTATTGACATCCTCAAAGGTAAAAGAATAGAAATTTTTCCGGATTTTCCTACCGGTGGTTATGCTGATTTTAGTGCTTACAACGATGGTAAGAAAGGGGCTAAAGTTCGAGTTAGAGCTAAGATTGAGGAACGAGATAAAGCCACCCTTTTGATTAAGGAAATTCCTTTTGGAACCACAACCGGTAGCTTAATTGAAAGTATCATCAAAGCCAGCGATAACGGGAAAATTAAAGTAAAAAAGGTTATCGATAACACGGCTCGTGATGTGGAAATCGAAATTCAATTGGCACCAGGTATCAGCACCGATATGGCAATCAATGCCTTGTATGCTTTTACCGATTGTGAAATTTCTATTTCGCCGTTGGCTTGCGTCATTGTAGAGGATAAACCGCAGTTTATTGGTGTTTCTGAAATTCTTAAATATTCTACCTACAATACACTTGGATTATTAAAGCAAGAGCTTGAAATTCAATTAGGTGAATTGGAGAATAAATGGCATTTTTCATCCCTCGAAAAAATCTTCATTGAAGAACGTATCTATCGCGATATTGAAGAATGTGAAACTTGGGAACAAGTGTTAGAAGCAATCGATAAGGGATTGGAGCCATTTAAAAAATTGTTTAAACGCGAAATTGTTACCGAAGATATTGTTCGTTTAACAGAAATTAAAATCAAACGTATCTCCAAATTTGATAGTTTCAAAGCGGATGAATTAATTAAGTCGATTGAAAATGAAATTGATGAAGTAAAGCATCATTTGGATAATCTAACCGATTATGCAGTGGCTTATTTTAAGCAATTAATCAAGAAATACGCTAAGGGTAAAGAGCGTAAAACAGAAATTCGTGCTTTTGATAATATTGAAGCGAACGTAGTTGCCGTTGCAAACGTGAAATTGTACGCAAACTACGAAGAAGGTTTTGTGGGTACCTCGTTGAAGAAAGACGCTTTTGTGTTGGATTGTAGCGACATCGACGATATAATAGCTTTCCGAAAAGATGGTTCATACTCCATTGCCAAAGTAAGCGACAAGTTTTTCTATGGTAAAGATTTGATCCATGTGGACGTTTGGCGTAAAAACGACGAACGTACTACCTACAACTTGGTTTATTGGGATGGTGCAGCCAAAAAAGCCATGGCTAAACGATTTAATGCTACAGGCCTGATTCGCGAGAAAATCTACAATATGGCTAATGAAAACGCCAAAACTCAAGTTTTGTATTTCTCGGCCAATGCGAATGGAGAAGCGGAAAAAGTGACCATTCACTTAAGTGCTTCGGCAAATGCACGTATCAAAAGTTTTGAATATGATTTTGCGAAACTAGCAATCAAAGGCAAAACAGCATCGGGTAATCAAATAACCAAATATCCCGTAAAACGTGTCGATCTCAAAGAAAAAGGTGGGTCAACATTAGGCGGTGTCAATATTTGGTGGGATGATATGACTGGTCGCTTGAATGGGGATGAAAAAGGAGTGTATTTGGGTGATTTTAATGGAGAAGATCGAATTCTTGTGGTTTATAACGAAGGTAGTTATGAAATTACCAATTATGAATTGATTAATCGTTACGAACCCAATGATGTATATCTCATTCAAAAGTTTTATGATCAATTGCCTTTGCAAGCGGTTTATCTGGATGGTAAATCAAAGCAATATTATGTAAAGCGCTTCCTAATAGAGACCAGTACATTAGAGAAAAAATTCTTATTTATCAGTGAGGAGAAAGGCTCTAAAATGATGGACTGTTCATTAGCCGATCCGATGTTAATTACCCTCACCACAACAAATAAAAAGGGCGAAGCACTTTCTCAAGAAGTCAATATTACTGAATTTGTAGATGTGAAAGGATGGAAGGCCGTAGGAAACAGATTGACAACAGATACCGTTAAAAAAATTGTTTTGGTTTCAGAGAAAACGGCAAAATGGGATTCACCAGAACCTGAGTTAGATGAGGTCGAATTGGATGAGAATGAAGATGATAATACCTCTTCTAATGGTAACTCTGGTGGATCGGATAATACGAATGGTGGTTCATCTGATTCCAATGAAGATGCATCCCCAAAGAAAAACAATGAACCCATTGTGCCTGCGGGCAGTAATGGTCCTCAGTTGAATTTGTTGTAATAATTCATTGTTTAAAGTAATGACTAGGTTACAACCGCTCTCTCTCTTTAATTCAAAAAATTCTTGTAAACCCATTCCAATGCTGTGCCAGTTACATGGGCAATAATTAAGGCGAGTAAACCGTATTGGAAAATGGAAATGATATTCCATTGAACTTTATTCTTCTTTCGAATTCGATTTATTAGGAATGAAACAACGATGGTCAGTGCTATTAAAATAATTTGGTTTGTTTGTTTATCGAGCGCGAATCCTAACACTTGTGAAATTGCTAACCATATAAAATACAATATCGCAGTTATCAATCCGGAAATTAGCGCTTTAACCATCATAGAGTCATTAAGTTGAATGAATTTTCGGGCTCAATTTATATGAAAAAGCCCACGATTCAAATTAAATCTATGTAATTTGTCAACAATAAGTTACGATTGTCTTATCCACTTGACAAAATCTTTCCAATTGGGCTTCTTTCCGTACATCAAAATTCCCACGCGATATATTTTGGCAGAAAGCCATACCATAAATAAAAAAGTCAATACCAATAAACCAAAGCTGGCAAGAACTTCTATCAATGGCACTTCAAATGGTGCTCTTACGGCCATTACAATCGGACTGGTAAACGGTATCATGGAAAATATTTGTGCTAATTTTCCATGCGGCGCTTGAAAAACCACAGTTTGAGCAATGATAAATCCAAAGATTAAAGGTAACGACACGGGCATCATGAATTGTTGTACGTCGGTTTCTTGGTTTACGGCGGCCCCAATGGCTGCAAAGATGGAACTGTAGAGAAGGTATCCCCCGAGGAAAAACAAAACAAAAATGACGAGAATTTCACCCATTGGAATGGAATTGAAACCTTCAATTATGGCGAGTTTTTGTGAAATCGCATCCGTGGCAGCGGTATTAATATGGTTCGGATCGTTAGCGTTTGAAAGTCCAGTGGAACCCATGATTTGCGTCGAAGGATTTGTGGGAATTTGAGACTTCTGAATCTCGCTAAATTGCGATTTAAATGCGAATGACAGCGAAAAAATTAGACCAATTCCTAGGCCAATCCACGCCAGAAATTGAGTTAAACCGACCAAAGCTACCCCGAGTATTTTACCCATCATCAACTCAAATGGTTTTACGGAGCTTACAATTACTTCCACTATTCGGTTGGTTTTTTCTTCCATTGCAGAGCGCATTACCATTGAGCCATATACAAAAATGAAAATGTAGATGATCATGGCTAAAGCAAAACCAATTCCCGAACGTATTCCTGTTCCTGAGTCGTTGGTTTCTCCTTGGTCGTTTATTTCTAATGATTTTAAATTTCCGCCTACTTCTGTTTGGGCCAATTGCGAAGAGCTGATGCCTAATTTTATCAATGCTTGCTCATGTACCGCGTTTTTTACAAGTCCTTCGAGACTTGAAATTTGAGCCAGAGAGAGTGATTTTTTTGAAATGATTTCAAGGCTGTCCAAAATCATGGGGTCTTTATCCCCAATTTTAAGCCAACCATCGATTTTGCCTTCTTCAAGATCACTGTCGATTTGATTTTGGTATTTGGGGGGCTCTAGCAATATGAAATTTTCGGCTAAAGCATCCTCTGGGTTGATTTTGATTTCGCCCGAATAGTACACTTTCTTTATGGATGAATCTTCCGATCCTTTTATGGCTACCCAAATTGCACCCGCATAGAATAATGCTATGAGTAATGGCCCTAAAAACGTCATTATTATGAACGTTTTATTTTTTATACGTGTTAAATATTCTTTCTTTAAAACGACCCAAATATTTTTCATGTTATTGTGCTTCGGTTACTTGATTAACGAAAATTTGATGAATGCTCGGAACGAATTCTTGGAAACCAATGAGTTTTCCTGTTTCGAATGCACGCTTTAGTAATTCTTGAGAGGTTTGATTCGGAGTTAATTGAACACGCACCCATAAACGGCCATCGTAATCTGAATAAGTATGCTGAATGGAGTATTGGTTGAATAGTTTGGTAGTAGGTTCTGCGTTTAATGTATTTTCACTTGTTTTTATAGTACTGATTGAGTTATCTAACGTATTGCTAACTTGATTGCTGTCTTCTTGTTTTTGGGGGATGTTTTTGCCAATGATATTTTCTGTAAAACATAAATCAAATTCTTGGTTGAAGAATGAACGACGGATATCATGAATTTTACCATCTAAGATTTTTTTCCCCTGATGAATAATGGCTAGATTGTCACATAATTCTTCGACGTTGTCCATTCGATGTGTAGAAAACAAAAAGGTGGTTCCTTCTTTTTTCATCTCAATGATGAGTTCCTTTATCAAGTCGGCATTTACAGGGTCAAAGCCTGAAAATGGTTCATCCAAAATAAGAAATTGGGGTTGGTGTAGTATCGTTGAAATAAACTGAACCTTTTGTGCCATACCCTTAGATAATTCCTCCATTTTCTTGTCGGCCCAGTCAATAATTTCCATTTTACGCATCCAATGTTTGACGCGCTCTTTGGCTTCGCTGCGTTTAAGTCCTTTCAATTCAGCGAAGTACAAAAGCTGATCAACTACCGACATTTTACGGTACAATCCTCTTTCTTCGGGCATATATCCGATTAGAGGAATGTGCTTGGATGATAAGGGTTGGTTATTAAACAAAATTTCGCCTCTATCAGGAGTGGTTACGGTTGCTAACATTCTAATTAATGTTGTTTTTCCTGCACCGTTTGGACCTAAAAGTCCAAATACACTTCCTTTAGGTATGCTTAACGAAATATCATCATTGATGCATCGCTCGTCGAAATACTTGTAAACGTTTTTAACTTCTATCATTATTGCTGATGAGTTTTATTGTTAAACTCGAATTTTTTCGTGTTGAAACGTTGCGAATCGAATTACTCATAATCTCAATTCACTGAACGGAGTGCGATTTTAGCGAATTGTTTGGACAACTACATTTAAATTCGACAATAACGAAAAGATTTTCGTTATAAGGATAGATTAACAAACCTTGTCTGCAGCATAACTTGCACACAGTGAGTACGGTTTGGTTCTTGCTTTGTATCCCATAGATTCTACCAACCCAACGGCTGCCCTAACTACATCATTTGATTTGAAACGAGGGTCTGGATTTAAATCCAAATCGATAAATTCCGCACGGGGCAAGCCCACTTCGAGTAACATATTTGCTAACTCGACAGATAATTCTACTTCGTGCCATAGTCGTGACCAACGTTCCCGGACGCGTGGAACTCGTTTTTTTGCATAAAGAACATGTCCGCCTTTTTTTTCTTTATATAAAACCAACACGATTCCGTAAATGGTTTGACTATCTCTATTTTTTGAATCGCATCCGATAATAATTTTTGCCTCGGGGTTTTGAAGTAGATAATGGCTGAGGTACTCCTTCAAATCTACTCGAATGTCTGTGGTTAGTATCCTGAAATCCATATTTATCGAATTTCGCGATTTTTACTTGAATAAACAAGTTGAATCTTATTAGTTTACAATCATTTAAGAATTTTTTAATATTTAGAAATATTAGCATAAAGTATCACTAAGAGTTCCTTTTTTGCGTGTGTCGAAAAATTAATAATACATGTCGATTTTTTTCGTTTTTAGGATTTGTTATGATTAGAATTGCGACTTTATGAAAAAAATCGGCGCATTTATACTGTTTTTATTAACCGCTTTTTCTTCGAAAGCTCAGCTTTTGTGGGAAGTTTCTGGAAACGGTTTAACTAGACCTTCGTATTTGTATGGGACAATACACTTGGTGAAAAAGAAGGACTTCAAAGTATCCCCCGAAATCAATGAAAAACTTTCGGCTTCCGAGCAATTGATCATGGAAATGGATTTGGATTTTGGGATGTCTGAAATGTTGGAAATGGCTAAGAAAATGATGCTTCCCAAGGGTAAAACCATTGAAGATTATTGCACGCCTCAGGAATATGCTCGACTTCGAAAATACTGCATGGATACCGTTGGAATGAAGGAAAGTAAGTTTTTGGGATATAGTAAAATGACGCCGTTTTTCTTTTCAAGTATTTTACTCAAAGAACAACTCGGCGATGTGGAAGCCTATGAAGAGTATTTTAAAGACAAAGCAAAGAAGTCAAAGAAACCTATTGTTGGTCTCGAAACATTGGAGGAGCAAATGAATACCGTTGATGCTATGTCGATTGAAGATCAAAAAAATATGTTGTTCGAGGCATTGGGTTCTGAGTTGACTGAATTTGAAAAAATGTATGCCATGTATGAGAAGCAAAATTTAGAAGGGTTATACTCATATATTCAAGAGGAAAGCAAGTCGACACCCGATTTTGAACGTGATTTTCTGGTAAAACGAAATCAAAAATGGATTCCTTTGATCAAGGGTAATATGACTATGAAATCGTCGTTTATTGCTGTTGGAGCGGCTCATTTGGCTGGAGATCAAGGTGTGATTTCGTTGTTGCGTAAGGAAGGCTACAGCGTAGAACCTGTAAAGTAATAATCGAAATAAAACGCAATTTTATCGGTTGCGTTTTATTTTGTTATTTATATATCGTAATATTGCAATATGGGAATTTCAAAAACAGAGGGATTTACTACCGAACAGAATGAAATGAGTGTCCTGTTTAAAGTTTTGGGACATCCAGCGCGCATTGCCATTATTCAATACTTAATGAGTGTAGATGCCTGTATTTGTGGAGATATTGTAGATGAATTGCCTTTGGCTCAACCCACTGTTTCTCAACATTTGAAGGAGCTAAAAAATGCGGGAATCATCAAAGGCACCATAGAAGGGAAGGGGATTTGTTACTGTGTGAATCCCGAAAAAATACAAGTGATGAGTCGGTTTTTGGACCAAATTATTGTAAGAAAATCGAAACAAACTAATTGTTGTTAATATGAAATTTAATCAATTGCAAAAAGCCTTGGAACATTTGAATGAATTGACATTCGTGTTGCCCAACGGAGAATCAGTTCCTGCACATTTTCATGTAACGGAGGTGGGTTTAATAGCTAAGCACTACATTGATTGTGGTGGTACCATGAGAAATGAAAAAGTGGCTTCTTTCCAGTTGTGGGTAGCCAACGATGTGGAACATCGATTAACGCCATCAAAGTTTTTGGGTATATTAGCTCAATCTGAAACCTTATTTGGAATATCTGATTTGGAAATCGAGGTTGAATATCAAGTAGATACGATTAATAAATTCCACTTGGCATTTCAAGATGGCGTATTTAAAATGAAGCCTACCTACACCGATTGCCTGGCAAAAGACCATTGCGGAATTCCCACAGAAAAGTTAAATAAAAAATTATCGGATTTGACCCCAGATGCCTCGAGTTGTTGCACCCCTGGGAGTGGTTGTTGTTAATTGATTTGCCCAATTTATATGAAAACAAAACTTAAATTCCTTGATAGATTCCTAACCTTGTGGATTTTTCTCGCTATGCTTTTAGGTGTGGGTATAGGGTTTGGCATTCCCAATGTGGAAGAGGCATTGAATCAATTCTCCTACGGAACCACCAATATTCCTTTAGCTATTGGACTGATATTGATGATGTATCCACCGTTAGTAAAAGTGGATTTTGGGAAAATTCCCGCGGTATTTAAAAACGTGAAACTGCTATCTGCTTCGTTCTTCATTACTTGGATCGTGGGTCCGTTTTTGATGTTTGCTTTGGCAACTATCTTTCTGAAAGATTATCCAGAATACATGACCGGATTGATCATTATTGGATTGGCGCCATGTATTGCGATGGTGATTGTTTGGAATGAGTTAGCCGGTGGAAATCGTGAATTGGTCGCTGGATTGGTGGGTGTGAATAGTCTGTTACAGGTGTTCTTCTTCAGTGCATACGCCTATTTTTATTTGCAAATTGTGGCGCCATTTTTTGGGATTGAAGGACTTTCGCTTCAAGTTTCTATGGTTGATATTGCTAAAACTGTTGGGGTTTACTTGGGAATTCCTTTTGCGGCGGCGGTCATTACTCGTTTGTTACTAGTTCGCTTTAAAGGTTTGGATTGGTTGAACCGGGAATACATCCCCCGAATATCCCCCATAACGCTCGTCGCATTATTATTCACAATCGTCGTAATGTTCAGTCTGAAAGGGGCCAAAATCGTAGAAATACCCATGGATGTGGTGCGTGTAGCAATTCCCTTGGTTCTGTTTTTTGGGATTATGTTCTTTTTGATGTTTTTCGTGGGAAGGTGGATCGGTGCGAGCTACGCAGATAATGCCGCGGTTTCATTTACGGCATCGGGAAATAATTTTGAATTGGCTATAGCTGTTTCAATTGGCGTTTTTGGTTTGAATTCGGGACAAGCGTTTGCTGGAGTAATTGGTCCATTGGTAGAAGTTCCGGCTTTGATTATTTTGGTAAGTGCAGCGCAATGGTTGAAGAAAAAATATTATAAATAATTATGAAAAATATATTGGTATTATGTACGGGAAACAGCTGCAGAAGTCAGATTGCCGACGGTTATTTGAAGCATTTTGCCCAAGGTAAGGCGAACGTTTACAGCGCTGGTGTGGAAACTCATGGGGTAAATCCACGTGCTATTGCAGTAATGAAAGAAGATGGAATTGATATTTCTCAAAACACATCCAACAACGTGGATGAGTACTTAGATATTGACTTTGATTTTGTTATTACAGTTTGTGATAACGCCAAAGAACGTTGCCCGTATTTTCCAACAAACGCCCAAAAATTCCATTATAATTTTCCTGATCCAGCCAAAGCGGTCGGTACAGAAGATGAGGTGATGGAAGAGTTTCGCCGGGTTCGTGTTATGATAAAGGAATACTGCAAGGAGTTTGTAGAAAGAGAATTAGGAATTAATTAACCTTTTTTCCTTTAAAGAAAATAGTTATTCTTTCTCCTGAATTGGTTGCGACAAGCAATGTAACGTAATAAATTCCTTGGCGTTTTTCTTCCTTGTTTTCACTCAACTCGAAGGTGTAATTATGCGCAGTTCTGCTGTTGGGAAGGGTCTTTATGTAGTACCCTTTTTTGTTTTTTAAAATACGTTCTTTGGATACTTTGGTTACGGTATCTTTAGCGTCATATTCTGGGTTGGGTAAAGCAGTAAAAATCAAGAAGCTGTCGTTAATTTCAATGGTGCCTTTATAGCTTTGAGGACGACTACCTACACTCATGAAACTATGAGTCAATTCATATTTTGTTTGAGCAAAAGTGTTTGAAAAACAGATTATTGTTATTAGTAGTGCTATGATTTTTGGGGTCTTCATTCTGCGAATTTAGTTAGATTATAGCGCACTATCGATAATCACGTTTAAAACATCTGCAAGTGTTATTTTTTTCAGCCCTTTATAGACGTAGGTCATGCTCATGCTGTATCTAAGATTTCCGGTGATCAATGTAAGGTCATCATTTGTTGTTACACCAACGTCAAAGGTCCAACGATTGTGGTTCTTAAGTTTTAAATCCAAACCTGTTGACAGTGTATAAAGTTGCCACTTTTGAAATTTATCGTCTTGGTAGGTAAAAGATAAATAGGGATCAACCCTGCCTTTTTGAAGGTTCAGAGGATAAGCTTTTGCGCCGATTCCCCATCCCCCGAGAATAGAACCGTGAATTTCTAATCCAACATACCCTTTAATAACAGCCTGATATCCCATACCAATTATGTAAGGAGATGAGCCGATGGACGTGAATAAAAAATGGTGTTTATCGCTGCGAATTGGAGCTTTATTTTTTGAAATTGCCGTTTCTTTAACAGGATTTAGTAGAATGTTTATAGTTGGATTTATTTGATTTTTGATGGTGTAGGTGTTTGGTTCATTAAAGGATTCTAGGAATTGGGCGGTTGTAGTATTTTGTAATATACAACTTAATATCAAGCACCTTAAAGTTTTGAATATCATAGGTTAATAAAATCCAAAAATAATTTAATCCATAAAAATTTCAAGAGATAATAAAAGATAGGCTTTAGAAGTTAAACAAAGGACGATGAAGTTTAGCACCAGGATATTTTTTGATTTTAATTGTGCTAAATGTTGCAGTTTGCTTATCCAAATTTTACACTGGTCATGGTTAAAGAACCCGCTACAGCTTTGTCGTTGAAGAATTGAATAGATTCATTTTCTTCTTTTAAACCTAAAGTGTAAATTAAAGGTAAATAGTGCTCAGGTGATGGAATGGCCAATTGAAAGGGTTTACCTTGTTGATGGTAGTTTATGAGAGATTGGTGATCGGAGTTTAGTATAAAGCTTTTCATTTTTTCATTGGTTTCTATTGCCCAATCATAACCGAATGTTTCATTTAATCTACGCCATTCTACCATGCCCAAATTGTGAACCATATTACCGCTACCTACAATTAATACACCCTTGTTTCGCAGTGATTTAATTTCTTTGGCCAAGTCGTAGTGATATTGTGGCCCTTGTTGATAATCCAAACTCATTTGAATTATGGGAATATCCGCATTTGGGTATAAATGTTTTATGACACTCCAAGCTCCGTGGTCTAATCCCCAGTTGTGATCTAAACCGACATTTGTATTGGTTATTAAGGACTGGGTTTGTTTGGCGAGTTCTGGACTTCCGGGAGCTGGATATTGAACGGCGAACAGTTCTGGAGGGAATCCCCCAAAATCATGAATGGTTCTCGGATGATCCATGGCTGTAACAAACGTCCCACGCGTTTCCCAATGTGCTGATATAATGAGTATGGCTTGGGGTTTTTGAATTTCTTGTCCGACTTTTCTAAAGCCTTTTACAAATTCATTTTCTTCAATGGCATTCATGGGGCTACCATGTCCTAAGAACAACACGGGCATTTTGTTTGTGTTGTTGCTTTGGGGATTGATTAATTTATTCAGTGATTTTAAATTCATGATACTGGCAGTTAGGGGCGCAGCAGCTAAAAGTGGAACTGCTGTTTGAATAAACTGTTTGCGATTCATATTGGGTTTAGTTCAAATTCGTCAATCTATTTTACGTGGATTGCAAAATATTTGTTTAAACAAATTTAAGAAATAAAAATTGATATTCGGCAATTGATGTTCACTTGAATAGGTAATCACCATTAGAATTAATAGTGAAGGATAATTCTTGATTTTTTGATTGGAATAAGTCATAACCTTCTTTTAGGTTCGCCCAATAACTATTTTGGAGGGAAGTGGCAAATTTTATATGTTGTAGATGATTTGATTGTCCCATTTTATAGGGGAAGATGTAAACGGGAATTTTGGTTTGTCCGTTATTTCGTGCATGAACCGCAAGTAGATAAATTTCTTTGATAAAATCATCAGTCATGGGCAGGCAGCCAATGGTAACGCAGGATCCGTGTATGAAAATATTTCCTCCGAGAGATTTGTGATTACTTTTTAATTTATCGGAAGCATTGGGATAATTGATTCCCAATGATAAGTAATAATTACTTGAAGGGTTGAAAACGTTAATATGGTAGAATCCTTCAGGGACCTGTCCATCGCCTTCTTTTCGTTTAGGTCCTAGCGTTCCTGATCTCGCACAAATGGGATAGGACTTAAGTAGAATTAACTTTTTTTGGGATTTGGATCGACCGTAAACTTCCAAAACATCTTCATCTTTATAAGCAACGATAGTAATTGCTAAATCAGATAGTTTTAAATTTTTTTCTTTTAAATCGGCAGTTAAAAGATGTTCTTTTTCTTTGATTGAAATCCGCACTCGTTCAAACTTTTTTTGTTGAGTAAGGAACGATTGCTTTTTTGGCATGGAATAATATAAACTCCCCAAAATGAATAATAGTATGCTGAAACGAATGGCAATTCTTTTTATTTTCATTTTGGGAAGTTTTGAAGTGTAATTTGTTTAGGGCATTAAGCAAAATATGAGATTCTAATTCAATGTTTGTGATTTTAATGCCTATAATTTTGATGAATTACTTGACTTCTTGGTTCAATTTGTGATAATAAATATATGACACGGCAAGAATCCCCAAAACAACAAAAGGGAAAAATGTTTGTCCATTTATGCCATCAACGGCTCCGTGACTTATTGCTGCAAAAAGGAAGTCGAATGCAAAGCCCGCATAAGCCCATTCTTTAATTCGTTTAGGAATTTGTGGGATTATTAAAGCAAGAACACCGAGAATTTTGAAAACAACCAGTGCGTTTCCGAAATATTCAGGGTAACCCAAATGGTGAATACCTTCTTTCGCGAGTTCTGTTTGGGAAGTTAGTGCAGGCATTACGCCTTCAAATAATGCAATAACAGAGGTTGAAGACCAATAAAGTACTTTTTCTTTTTTCATAGGTAAATTCAAAAGTACGTACTTACTTTGAGATTAAGCAATTTGACGAATTAGGACTTGAATTGAAGACCTTCATTTTTTAAATATTCTAATAATTTAGGGATTGATGATTTGCCAAAACCATGTAATTGAAGCAGTTCACTTTCTGTGTAAGTACTTAGTTCCTTGAGACTATTAATATTTGCATTTTCCAGAGCACGCCGAGCGGGTGCGGGTAGAATTTTAAGAAATGGCTGCTGAATTGCTCGATTCTTCTCGCATATAGGACAAACAGGGCAGTCGCTGCTTTTGTTGAATTGATGTCCTAAATTACATATTCTAACAGTTTTTGCCATAAATTATACTGTTGGTATATACAGGTAAAATTTATTCATTTAATCAATATTGTTTACCATGCTTATGTAATAATTCAAAAGCGTCTTTCCATTGAGGTATGGTATCTGATTCGAAGCCATAAGTCTTTCCAGTAGCAATTTTATGAAAAGATTTCATTGCTTTTAAATGAACCCCACTTCTCATGAAGTTTAACATTTGTTCTCGACTTTCCCAGGCAGTTAAAGTGCATTGGTTGCCTTGGATATTTTTAGTTTCACAGAACAATATACCTTCAGCCGTGCGAGCTTGATTAAAAGAAGGGATCGCTAATCTCCAAAATCTAAAAAAGGAAAGAAATCCGTTTGGTTTAAGTCCAGTTATTGATATGTATTTTGTCATTCTACGAATTTAGTGCCTATTGCATCGAGATGCATATCGTTTATTACAAATTAATACATATTATTTATGAAATATTTATAATTTAACCAGTAGTAATTTGCATAATAATCTTAGTTTTGCTCCGGTTTATTTAACACAGGAATTTTGAAATCCTTATTATCACTTTCAATCTTATTTTTTAGCGCTTCGGCTTTTTCTCAAGTGGGAATTGGAACAACCACACCTCATGCTTCCGCTTCTCTTGAAGTAAAAAGTACATCTAAAGGTTTTTTGCCTCCAAGGGTAGCATTGACTTCCATTTCGGATGTAAGTACGATTTCCTCTCCAGCAACTGGTTTGCTGATTTTTAATACAGCTACAGCGGGATCTACACCCAATAATGTTACTCCCGGTTATTATTATTGGAATGCAACCAATTGGGTAAGACTCGAAGATAATAGCTTGAGTAAAATTACTGTATTGGTTGGACGTGGTACCGATGTGACTTTGGGGAATTTAAAAGTTCGCATCGCATCATCAGGAAATGCGAGTTTACAAGTTTCCACGGTTTCTGGAACGTATTCAGTTTCTGGTAGTTCTATTTATGCAGCGGGCGGTACAGGGAATGTTACAATATTCGGTACAGCCCCATTGTCAGTGACAACAACGCCCACTTATTTGTATTCTTCCTTGAATTACACAGCTGCGGGATATCGCGACGAATGGTTAATCTATGATGCTTCAGGCTCCATTGCTTGGAGAATCTCAATGATAATTGGTTCCAATTATCAAAATAATCTGATCTCTATTGAACGCATCTTGTAGTACATATTTGCATCATATCACAATTACAGCGATTCAAACTGAATTCAATTTTGTTTTCTTATTCGTTTAACCCTTAATTTTGGAAATCTTTTTATATGAAAAAAATCTTTAGTTCTTTAATCTTGGTATTTTCGTTAAATGCCTATGCTCAAATTGGAATCGGTACAACTACTCCAGATTCTTCGGCACAATTGGAAATAAAAAGCAACAATAAAGGATTTCTTCCCCCAAGAGTAGCTTTGACTGCTACCAACTCCGCAGGACCAATATCCGGACCAGCAACGGGTTTGTTAGTTTATAACACTGCCACTGCAGGAACTTCGCCTAATAATGTAGTTCCGGGATATTATTTCAATAGCGGTACTCCAAGTTCACCCAGCTGGACTGCAATTCAAACGATTTCGCAAAATACAGGTACGGAAGTAGGGAAAGTAGTTTATAATAAGTCTGCTTCAAATGCTGGAGATATCAATCAATCAGTTACTGTTGGTCAATTAACTTATACAATTGATGCCAATGCCAACAAACTAAGATTGTCATCAAATCCAGGTCAAAACGTCATTGTAAGTGTTTATCAAGTGGAACAATATAGCACATCAGCTTACTACGGTGCAGGATATACGAGTACTTTCACATCATCAAATTGGTCCACGTATCAAACCGTTGGGGGTATGGCATCAAATGAAATTAACACGATGTATATTACTTGCTCAAACGAAGACAAAGCATATAAAATTACTTCGTGGATTCAAGGTTCAGGCAGTCGTTTTAATTATTGCATTATCATTGAACGCTATTAATTCTACTTGTAATTTTATTTTCCACCTTCAGGAAGTCCCAATAAAGGAGTTTTTCCGTCTGTGATGATTACTTTTGAGTTACTGCTATTTGAAAGTGATTTAAATGCTTCGATCTGATTGTTTTTGAGGATTTCAGATGTCAATGACTTTGAAAGCATTTCATTCGCTTTTGCTTTAGCTTCAGCCTCGATTTTTATTGCGTTTGCCTGTCCTTCAGCTTTAATCTTTGCAACTTCGGCTTGTCCTTGCGCTGAAATTATAGATGATTGTTTGTCGCCCTCTGCAGCTATAGCTTTTCTTTCGGCCTCCAATTTTTCTTTTTGTTTAGTGAATTCCATTCGTTGCGCCTCTTGTTCCGCACGAAGTTTTTCTTCAATAGCAGCTGATAAACCTGTGGGAAGTGAGATAGATTTTAACAATACGTTCTCCACTACGAATCCTTTATCCCCTAAGACAGCCATCATGGTATCACGTATATTCCTTTCGATTCGCGCCCGTTCTCCAGAATGCATATCTTTTGCATAAAATTTTGAAGTAACATCGGCCGCTGCGGATCTAAAAACAGGTAGAATCACTACATCCTCATAATCCATTCCAATGTATTTAATGACATCAGGACCAGCGTTTTTTTCAATTCGGTAAAGAATAGAAATTTCTGATTGAATAGTTAAACCTTCGCGACTTGGCAATGGGAGTTTGACCTCTAAATTGACAGTTCTTATGGGCAGTTTTAAAATAGTCGAAAAAAATGGGTTGTAAAACTGTATTCCAGGTTCGTAAGCTTTGTCATTTAACTTTCCAAGGCTTCTTTTTACGCCTGTCTCACCTGGATGAACAATTGCACAAGAGGTGAATAAAATAGAAAAGCCGATTATTGCAATTAATTTTGATTTCATAAATAGTTTTTTTACTAATTTATACTTGAAGCATTAGTTTGACCTTGGAGTTTCGGTAAACAAACGAAAGAATCAGACTAAAGTAATTGATAATTATATTCTTGCTTATGATAGTAAATTGTAGCGATTCGGGTTTTTATCTAAATTAGATTTATGAATAGTGTTTTTATTGCAATGAGTTTGGATGGGTATATTGCCGACAGTCATGGCGATGTATCTTTTTTAGATCTTTATCCGACTTCTAATGGGGATGATATGGGTTATGAGGATTATATCCGAAATATAGATGCCATCATTATGGGGAGGAAGAGTTTTGAAACGGTATTGAGTTTTAACATTCCATGGCCTTATAAAATTCCCGTTTTTGTATGGAGTAAAAACAGAAAAATCATCCCAAAAGAGTTAAATGAAAAAGTAAAAATCATTCAAGGATCAGCAATTGAAATCGCTTCTGATTTAAATGAACTGGGATATGTAAATTTTTATATTGATGGTGGACAAACCATCCAATCCTTTCTTGAAGCAGATTTGATTGAAGAAATGACCATTACCGTAGTTCCAGTTATTTTAGGAAAAGGGATATCATTATTCGGCGAAAATAAAGTATCTAGAAAATATAAATGCCATAGTTCGAAGGTGTTTTCAAATGGAATGGTACAGAATAAATTCGTGAGATTGAATGACTGAGGTTGATCTAATTTAAAAATCTATTATTCAAATCAATGACTTTACAAACCATAAATCCGTTTGTGGGGTGGATCCCAAAGGAAAGTCGTTTTCTATTCCTGAATTGATGAAACCGTGTTTTTCATAAAAGCCTCGAGCACGGAAATTGTATTCCCAAACAGATAAATAGAGCTTTTCAAATCCATTTTCAGTTGCAAATTGTACGGCAAAATCCATTAGTTTATTGGCAACTCCCGCTCCATGAAATTCTTTTAAAACATACAATCGCACCAATTCAAGACATTTGAATTCGGCAATTTCAGGTATGGGACAATCGTGTTTTGAATTGATTCGCATGTATCCTTGACATTCACCGTTTTCTTCATAGAAATAAAAATGATCTTGAATATCTGAGAGGTCAGCAATGCATTGTTCGCGATTAAAAAATTTATCCAGAACAAATTGCATGTCTTGCTTGGTGCAGGTGTTGCCAAAAGTGTCATCAAAGGTTTTTACTCCAATTGAATGAAGTATTTCCACATCATTTAAAGTACCTCTGCGAATCATTATGCAAAGGTAACAAATGATTTAAAGCTTTTGAATTTGTGTTGGCATTCTAAAGTGTATAATTAGTGATGATAGAATCGTTAATACTCCAATTAAAATTATAGCGTATTCAATTCCGAAAATATCGGCTGTAATTCCTGATAAAATGGCACCAAAAGCATATCCTAAATCCCTCCATAAGCGGAAAGTACCAATGCTTTCAGCTCGCTGTTTTGGGCTGGTTGCTTGCGCAATTGTCGATAAAAATGTAGGGTAAACCAATGCTGTCCCCAATCCCAAAATCGCTGAAATGCTCGCCAACGCAGCAAAATTGTGGCTGTAGGGAATAATTAAAATTGATAACCCCTGCAAAAGCATCCCCCAAAATAACATGGATTTTTTGGAAAAGTGATCCGACATTTTGCCTGTAAATAGTTGTCCGATTCCCCATACTGCCGGATAAATTGCCGTAATAATACCGATATTCTGTTGGTTGAGATTCAATGATATCAGCGCGATGGGCAACAATCCCCAAATCATACCATCGTTCAAATTGTTAATTAGTCCCGCTTGAGTAACGGAACTGAGGGTTTTATTCTTCAAAGTGGTATCCCAGAAAACGTTTTTGAGCGGGGATGTATTGTCGGTTTGATTTTCATGGTGAACAAAAGCGGAAGTATCTTTTACCCAGAACAGTGTAGTGAAAAATCCGACCAATGATAGAATAATTCCGATATAAAAGGGGTAGGGGGTGATGCCAAACGAATTGGCAATGTATCCAGTTAGAAAGGCCACGATTCCTACGGAGAAATAACCGGCAAATTCATTGAGTCCCATGGCAAATCCACGGTTTTTTTCACCCACCAAGTCAATCTTCATCACTACGGTGCTGCTCCAGGTTAGTCCTTGACTTAAACCTAACAAAATATTGGCAAAAATTACTTGATTCCAACTTGTAGCATAGATAAGAATCAATGGAATGGGTATGGCCAATAACCAACCAATGAGTAGTAGATTTCTCCGTCCCAGCTGGTTGGCTAGTTTACCAGTGAAATAATTGGCAAGGGCTTTTGAAATGCCGAATGCTGTAATAAAAGAGAGTATTGCTGAATGGGAAGTTACACCAAATTCCAATTCTGCAAATTGTGGGAAAATGGTTCGTTCCATTCCGATCATCCCGCCTACGTAAGCATTTACAATGACCAGAATGGTAAATTGTTTCCAGTTTTCCTTCAATCCAATTTTAATAGTTTGGTTCATTTTTTCGGGGGATGGATTTTCTGTTTCTGGGGATGGTTGCGCAGGTTGAAATGGAAAAATATCAATTTGGAAAAAGAGCTATTAAAGAGTAAAGGCACGAGATAATCCCAAATTATTGTACAAAATTCCTAAAAAACGGCGAGGTGGTTGGTGATAAATGTTACAAAATGATAAATGCACCTAAAATTTCACCATTTATTGAGAGTTTAGTTTTTGATTTTTTGAATTGGTATGAATAACTGATAGATACTCGTGAGTGTATGGTGCAAATATTTGTGGTCATAGGTGTAAAAAAGTAAAAATAATTAATATATTTGTGGGTATACCTGTAGAAAAATGATTTTACGTCCAAGTTATATCGAAGCAATCAAGCCATTTATTGGTAAACCCCAAGTTAAAATTATAACTGGAATTAGGCGATCAGGAAAGTCAACGGTATTGAAATTAATCAAGAATGAACTTTTAGCTCTCAGCGTAAACCCCGATCAAATTATTGTCTTAAACTTCGACAGTCTGGCATTAGATGATATTGCTGAAGCATCCAAGCTTTATCAATACATTAGCAAAATAGTTAATCTCGACAAGAAATATTATCTGCTCTTAGATGAAATTCAAGAAGTACACAATTGGGAAAAAGCAATTAATTCCTTTTTAGTAGATTTTAATGTTGACATATATTTAACAGGATCAAATTCCCATTTACTTTCGTCTGAATTGGCTACATATCTTGCTGGTCGATACGTGGAATTTCCAATTTATACATTGTCGTATAAAGAATTTATAGATTTTAGGAAATACTATTTCCCTCTTTCTTTCCAGGAAAATAATACATTTGAAAATTATCTTAGAATGGGTGGTTTCCCTGTGATTCACACAGTGGATTATTCGGAAGAATCTACTTATAAGGTGGTTTATGATATCTATTCTTCCGTAATTCTCCGGGATACCATTCAACGCTTCAAAATTAGAGATATTGAATTGCTCGATAGAGTTATAAAATATGTTTTCGATAATATTGGAAATACATTTTCGGGTAAAAACGTTGCGGATTATTTCAAAAGTCAAAATCGAAAATTAGATATCAATACGATCTATAATTATTTGAATGCTTTAGAAGGCTCTTTTATTTTGTATCGCGTTTCGAGATACGATTTGAAGGGCAAGGAAATCCTCAAAACTCAGGAAAAATTTTATGTTAGCGATATTTCAATTATATATGCTACGCTTGGAAATAGAGATCGTATGATTTCTGGTATTTTGGAAAATATCGTTTTTTTAGAATTAAAAAGAAGGGGATACACGGTGTTTGTGGGGAAATTGGGAAATGCGGAAATTGATTTTGTTGCAGAGAAACGAGGGATGAAATTGTATGTTCAAGTGGCTTATAAGTTAGAAAATGAGGAAACCATAAAGAGAGAGTTCGGCAATCTATTATCTATTCCTGACCAATACCCAAAATATGTTGTCTCTATGGATGAGAGATGGAGAGACTCGATTGAAGGCATTAAGCATTTGACATTACATGAATTTCTTTTAAGTGATAGTTATTGACACTTGGCAATAAGTCACTCAATTTCATCAAAAAACTCCTGCAAAAACTGCTCCATGAATTCATGTCGATGCTCCGCCAAGGACCTGCCTGTTTGCGTATTCATTAGATCTTTTAGCAATAGTAGTTTTTCATAGAAATGATTGATTGATGGACCGCCTTTTTTATATTCCTCTTTACTCATGTTTGGATTTGGAGGGATCAAAGGATTATAGATCTCACTTCCTTTGAATCCGCCATAATTGAAACACCTAGCGATGCCGATTGCGCCTATAGCGTCTAAACGGTCGGCATCTTGAACGACACCCAATTCTAGACTATAAAATTGTCGCTTTTCTTTTCCACCCTTGAATGAAATATGATTGATGATTTGAACAATATGCTCAATGCGATCTGCAGATAAGCCTTGGTTTTTCAAAAAATCAGCAGCTATTTCAGCGCCTAGCGTTTCGTTTCCACCGTTGAATTTAGAATCTGAAATATCATGCAGCAATGCCGCTAATTCTACCACCAGTTGATCTACGTTTTCAGTTTTAGCTATACGCTTCGCATTGAGATGCACTCGTTGAATATGCCACCAATCATGTCCGCCTTCAGCGGTTTTCAGCGTTTGTTTGACGAAATTTATGGTATTTTCTATTAGTGATGATTCGTGTGCATTCATAGGGGACAAAGATCGAAAAATTAAGCAATTGGATTGGTTAATTTTCATTCGCTTTCTTCTGTTGATTTCTTTGAATTTTATAATGTAAAAGTATTGTCGATGAATTGAGTGTTAAAATCAATGCCCAAATAAATAAACCAGGCATTGGATATACGATTAGGTCTGCGCAATCGCAATTGTTTTTTACTCCACCAACATATATATCTAGCCAAATTGGAAATAAAATCAAAAGCAACAAGCTAAACATTAGTGTTATTAATTTTTGATGTCGTTTAAAATTATAGATGAGTGCGATATAAAAAAGAATGGCGATAAGTTGAAATTTATAGGCGAAATTGATTCCCCACCAAGAAGTATCCTTCCCTAAAATATAGCCGCCTAAAATGTAAATGTTAGGCACGTTTTTCCCATAATGTTCGATGCACTTTGGTCCCATTTCAATGAAAATAAATGGAGTGAAAATTGCGATAATTGATAGGGCAATCATCCAATTAATTATTTTGTTCGTTTTGGGGATGTTCATGGTTGATTCATAAACGAAAAACCGTGACAAAAAATATGCGGATTTTGAAAATATTTGTGATTGAATTATTTGCTGAATTCGGGTATTATATTTATTGTGAATTTCGTAATAATAAAAGCCATCAAAAATGATGGCTTTTATTTGCTCATTGTTTTTATTAAAGGTATACCTTTAGTTTCTTAACTGATTATACGACTATTTGGAAATTAATGTTTAAAAGTATAAAATTCCGCATTACTTTTTCCATTCTTGGAATTTCATTATTTTGAATCATATCAATATTTTTGGATAGATAGTTTTCTACCCTAACGATATCTTTATGACTTCGAAAAATTATCGTCAGCCCCAATACGATTTCTAAAGCCGCAACCAATAGAAAAGGAATGGCTATTCATTTAAAAAATGATGTCCTCGAAGATAAATAAATGTGAATGCTAGAACAAAACCCAGTATCCCTAAACCAAAAAAATATAACTCTCTTGACGTTCTCCTGTAAAATATTTAACAATTGGGTTCATCGCCTTATAATTTGAAGAACTTTTTATTCATTTTATAAATGAAGTTATATCCGAAAATATTGTTGAAGAGATTGTATAATTTGGCGTCTTTACCTGCCATGTATCTTAATTTCTTCGTGCCATCGGTAGCTGCTTCATAGATGACCTTTGTTACCACATCTGCTGAGGATGAATTCTTTAGCATTTCTGGAAATGCGGTTAAAATTTTAGTTACAATGTTTTGGTAAGCTGTCAATTTTTCATCCTGGTTAAAATCAAAAGAACGACCTGCAAAATCTGTCGCAATAGAACCCGGTTCAATTATTTTAACCCTGCCGCCAAACTGTTCTACCTCATATCGAAGTGATTCAGAAATGCCCTCTACCGCGAATTTGGTTCCGTGGTATAGCGAACCCAAGGGAAAAGTCATTTTGCCTCCCATTGAGGAAACATTCATTATTATGCCATTTTGATTTTCTCTGAAGTGCGGAAGGATGGCTCTAGTGACATCTAAAAGTCCGATCACATTGGTGTTGAATTGACGCAATATCTTCTCTCTTGGGAATGATTCTAATGGGCCGTATGCTCCATAACCTGCGTTGTTTAATAAAACATCAATTCGTCCGAATTTTTCAATTCCATGTGATATAGCTTGATTTATTGAGTCTAAATTCAATACATCAAGTTTTGTCACAAGTATATTTTTTAAGTTGGTTAACTCGGAATCCTTTTCAGGATTTCGCATTGTAGCAATAACATTCCATCCTTTTTTTTGAAAGAATTTTGCGGTTTCTTTTCCAATACCACTGCTAGCGCCGGTAATTAAAATTGTTTTTTTCATTGTAGTTAGTAAACGTTCAGCTACAAACTTATTGGCTTCCTTTTGAACCAACAACGTTAGAGTATAGTATGAGGTTGATATTTATTTTTCAACATCATATATTTGTTGAATGTTAATAAATGAGGTATCAAAAAAAACCGGTATTTCTGCGCATACAATACGCTTTTATGAAAAATCGGGTTTGATCGAGGGCAGGCGAGATGAATCAGTTAAATCGAATAATTACTTTCACTATGATGAAGTAACCATTGAAAAGTTGGAATTTATAAGTGATGCAAAGTCGGTTGGATTTACAATTAAGGAGATTGGTCAAATAATTGACGCTTGGTATAAAAATAAATATTCAAAGGAACAAAAACTTGAAATCCTTAATGATAAACTGATTTCTTTAGAACAAAAAATGAACGAGATCAAAGAAATGAAGAAACAATTGCTTCATTTTAAGGATGATGTAGTTAATGATAGGTGCTAGGATGACCGACATATGCCAGGGTCGCCGAATAAAATGTTATTGTAACCCTTATGGTAATTGAGTTCTTTTATTTTTTACCATACCATTTATATAGTCGATAAATTATATAAATGAATAACAGCAATAGGATAACATTGAGTATAGTCCAGATAACAAGGCTCCA
>JACCDQ010135397.1_pt1 | contig 45399 bp, 40 predicted proteins | sample 7446031 | NCBI WGS metagenome assembly JACCDQ01 (sample SAMN15323442, study PRJNA562643) | freshwater metagenome | isolation source: river surface water | place: USA:Blue River Watershed | collected 2017-08-17
CATCGGGCTACAGCGTGGAAATTGGACCGATTTGGACCGATTTTCCTTCGGACGATGTGCAGGCCGACACCGCGCGCATGAACCGTGAGCTGGAAGCCCTGATCGCCACCATGCCCGAACAGTATTACTGGGTGCACAAGCGTTTTAAGACCCGGCCCGAGGGCGAGCCCGGCGTTTACTGAGGCGGAGCTGGCCTCAGAAAAGCGGTGATTTCGCGGATCACCCGTCCGGGTTTTTCATGTACCACCCAATGCGTGGCTTTGGGAATCGGCACCAGTTTCAAGTCAGGCACATGCTGCGCCAGGCCTTCGGTCAGGCAGGGCAGCAAGGCGATGTCGTCTTGCGCCCACAGCACCAGCGTGGACACGCCGATGTGCAAGGCTTCCGGCGGGATCTGAACCGCCGATGCGCCCGGGTCTTGCGCCGTGGCGGGTCGCAGGGGCGAGGCCCGGTAATAGTTGAGCCCGCCTTGCAGGCCGTGCCGCCAGACTTGGCGGTAGCGCGCTTTGACTTCGGGGGTGAGCCAGCGGGCCGGTTCGTGCAGGGGGGCACCTGCAGGCTGGGTGAGTGAGGGCAGTTCGTGGTCGTGTCCGTCCAGAAAGCCCAGCAGCCGTTCAAAGTCGTTGGCCGCCACTTGCGCGGCGGTATCGGGCTGCACCAGAAAGTTCATGTAGGCGCTGGCCGCTTGTTGCGCCGGGTCGCTTTGCAGGGCTTTGAGGAAAGGGCCGGGGTGTGGTGAGTTGATGATGACCAGTTGGCGCAGGCGCTCGGGGTGCTGGTTGGCCAGGCTCCAGGCCACCGCGCCGCCCCAATCGTGGGCAATCAACGCGGCCAAGGGTGCAGAGGTGCCGCATTCCACCTCGATCAGGGCCACGCTGTCTTGCACCAGATGTTTGGCCCGGTAGGCCTTGACATCGTCTGGGGCGCTGGAGCGTTCGTAGCCGCGCAAGTTGGGGGCCACGCAGCGGTAGCCGCCGTTTTCGGGGCGTGCAAAGTGTTGCAGCAGTTCGTCCCACACAAACGCGGCCTCCGGGAAGCCGTGCAGGAACATCAGCACGGGGCGGCCGGGATCGCCACAGGCGCGGCAGCTGAGGGTGATGCCATGGGGCAGGGCTTGCTGCCAGGTCTGGATGCCGGTTTTCAAAAGGGGATCACTCCAAGTCATGAAGCGATCCGCAGTGGTCTGATCAGATCACTCGTCCAGCGCTTCGGGTTCGTCTTCGGGTGGCTCGGCAGGGGTGGGCGCTGGTGCACCGTCTTTCGGGTGCGTCCAGTCCCACAGCAGTTGGGCCACATCGTCCACGCCCTGCTTTTTCAAGGCCGAGAACAGTCTGACTTCTCCGCCGCCCGCTTGCAGTCGCGCAATCGACAGGGCTTTGGCCTGTTCGGCGCGTGTGAGTTTGTCGGCCTTGGTCAGGATGATCAAAAACTTCAGGCCTTGCTCCACCCGTGGGCGGATGACCTCCAGCAGGATGTCGTCCAGCTCTGTCAGGCCGTGGCGCGGGTCGCACATCATCACGATGCCCATCAGGTTTTCGCGGCTGACCAGGTAATTGGCCATGACTTGTTGCCAGCGCAGCTTGTCCATCTTGGCCACGGCGGCATAGCCGTAGCCGGGCAAGTCGGCCAGCACGGCGTCGGTGATGCCTTGTTTACCCAAGGCAAACAGGTTGATGTGCTGGGTGCGGCCAGGCTTTTTGGAGGCAAAGGCCAGCTGTTTTTGCTGGGTCAAGGTGTTGATGCAGGTGGATTTGCCGGCGTTGGAGCGGCCGACAAAGGCGATTTCGGGGGTGTCCAGTGCGGGCAAATGGTGCAGTTGCGCGGCGGTGGTCAGAAAACGGGCCGTGTGCATCCAGCCCATGGGCGTCACGGCCGCTGGGGCTGCGGGCGTGGCTTGGGGGGAAGGTTTGGGAACGCGGGGGCTGGAGCTCATAAATAGGGGGCCTTGGGTCGTCAGGAAACTGACTCAGACCTCATTGTAGAATCCTTGGGTTTTGCGCCCATTCTTCCAACCATTGGACGACGCCCATGAAGTCTCTTGCCTCTTTTCTGATCTCTGCCACCCTGTCTGCTTTTGTGGCAGGTTCCGCTTTGGCCGCTGGCCCTGCACCTGCTGCAGCCAAGCCTGACCTGGCCAAAGGTGAAGCTTCTTTTGCCATGTGTGTGGCTTGCCACGCAGCCGATGGCAATTCGACCACTCCGGTCAACCCCAAGCTGTCGCAGCAACACCCTGAATACCTGATCAAGCAATTGCAGGAATTCAAATCGGGCAAGCGCGCCAACGCCGTGATGAGCGGTATGGTCGCTGGCTTGAGCAATGACGACATGCGCAACATCAGCTACTGGCTCGCTTCCAAGCAAGCCAAACCTGGTTTTGCCAAAGACAAGGACACTGTGGCCTTGGGTGAGCGCATCTACCGCGGTGGCATTCCAGACCGCCAGATCGCTGCTTGCGCCAGCTGCCACTCGCCCAACGGTGCGGGCATGCCTGCCCAGTATCCCCGTGTGTCGGGTCAGCACGCTGATTACACTGCCGCGCAGTTGGTCCAGTTCCGTGACGGCGTTCGCAAGAACAGCGTTCAGATGACCCAAGTGGCCGCCAAGATGAACGACCGCGAAATCAAGGCCGTGGCCGATTACATGGCCGGTCTGCGTTGATCATTGGGGCCTCGGGGCTTGTCCCCGGTGGTGTTGGGGCTTTCGGCCGCTCATACTGAGGCTCGGTCACAATCGGACATCCGGCTGTGAACTTGAACTGACAAGGCCGGTTTTCCGGCCTTTGTCGTTTCTGGTCCTTTCTCTCTTTTCTGTGGCGTTTGCGGGCGCTGCCCAGACTTCTGCACCATGACCCTCGATTCCTCCAGAACCGACTCTGAACGCGGCTCACCACGCTGGCAAGCCGCGATGGAGTTGCTGTCATCGATGCGGTTTGCGATTTCGCTGCTGACCATCATCTGCATCGCTTCTGTCATTGGCACGGTGCTCAAGCAAAATGAGCCGGCCAACAATTACGTCAATCAGTTCGGGCCATTCTGGGCCGAGGTGTTTGCCTCGCTCAAGCTGCATTCGGTTTACAGCGCTTGGTGGTTTTTACTGATCTTGGCATTTTTGGTTGTCAGCACCAGTTTGTGCATTGCTCGCAACACCCCCAAGATCCTCGCGGACCTGAAGTCCTACAAGGAAAACATCCGTGAGCAAAGCCTCAAGGCCTTTCACCACAAAGCCGATGGCGTTCTGAACGAGGCCCCCGAAGTTGCCGCCCATCGCCTGGGCCAGTTGCTGGCCACCGGCGGCTGGAAGGTGAAATTGCAATCGCGTGACACGGCCCAGGGATCAGGCTGGATGATCGCGGCCAAAACCGGGGCGGCCAACAAACTGGGCTACATCGCGGCGCATTCGGCCATCGTGCTGGTGTGCGTGGGTGGCTTGCTCGATGGCGATTTGATGGTGCGCGCCCAGATGTGGTTTGGTGGCAAGGCGGTGTACAACGGCGGCGGCTTGATTGCCGATGTGCCTGAAAAACACCGTCTGTCGGAGCGCAATCCTGCGTTCCGTGGCAACTTGATGGTGGCCGAGAACACCGCGTCCAGCACGGCCATCCTGAACCAGTCCGATGGCATCTTGTTACAGGAGTTGCCGTTTGCAGTGGAGTTGAAGAAGTTCATCGTTGAGTACTATTCGACCGGCATGCCCAAGCTGTTTGCCAGCGACATCGTGATCCACGACAAAGCCACTGGCGAGAAAAATGAAGCCCGCGTTGAGGTGAACCACCCGGCGCATTACAAGGGCATCGAGATTTACCAGTCCAGCTTTGACGATGGTGGCTCCACCGTCAAGTTGCAAGCCGTGTCCATGGCCGCAAGCAGCAAGCCTTTTGAGGTGGAAGGCACCATCGGCAGCAGCACCGAGTTGACCAATGGTGCCGAGAAGCTTCGACTGGAGTTTTCGGGCTTGCGCGTGATCAACGTCGAGAACATGGCGGGTAACGGGGGGCAAGGCGTGGATGTGCGCAAGGTGGATTTGCGCAGCGCAATTGACCAACGCATGGGTGCTGGACACAAAACAACGGACACGAAAGAGCTGCGCAATGTGGGGCCCAGTGTGAGCTACAAACTGCGCGATGCTGCTGGCCAGGCACGTGAGTACAACAACTACATGGTGCCTGTGGACACAGGCGATGGCGTGCCGGTTTTCTTGCTGGGCATGCGCGAGAACCCCGCAGAGCCTTACCGTTACCTGCGGCCACCGGCCGATGAAAACGGTGAATTGACAGGCTTCATTCGTTTGCGTGCGGCCTTGTCGGATCCGGCCTTGCGTGAACGCGCTGTGCAACGTTATGCGCGCAAAGCGGTCGACCCCCGGCGTCCGGACCTTTCGGGCCAGCTGGCCGATTCTGCTGCGCGTGCCTTGGGCCTGTTTGCCGGTTTGGAGAAGGTCAAAGGCCAGCAGGTGGCGGGTTTGCAGGCACTGTCTGATTTTCTGGAGAGCAACGTTCCAGAAGCCGAACGCGGCCGAGCTGGTGAAATGTTTGTGCGCATCCTCAACGGCACCCTGGTTGAGCTGGACCTGGTGGCGCGTGAGCAAGCCAAGGCCAGACCTCTGCCTGCCGAGAAATTGCAAGGATTCATGGCGCAGTCGGTGCTCGCCCTGAGCGATGCACCGTTTTATCCTGCACCCATGGCCTTCATGCTCAAGGACTTCAAGCAGGTGCAAGCCAGCGTTTTTCAGGTGGCCAGAGCCCCCGGCAAAAACGTGGTTTATCTGGGCTGCTTTTTCCTGATCGTGGGTGTTTTTGCGATGCTCTATGTCCGTGAACGCCGCCTGTGGGTCTGGCTGGCCCCGCAGGGTGCAGGCGCGCACGCCATGTTGGCGCTGTCGTCGAATCGCCAGACCATGGACCTTGACCGTGAATTTGACCAACTGACCGCCCGTTTGCTGGGCCGTCCCGAGAACACCCAATGACATCCTCTGTGACTTTGAACCCGGGCTATTTTTCCCGCCGCAGCCTGGCCGATTGGGGCTTTGCCTTGCTGGCCGTGCTGGGCATGGTGTGGGCCTTCTCGCGCTACAGCCAGACGATGGATGTGTACGAGCAAGGCATTTTGGTCGCCAGCGTGCCGGCTGCTGTGGCACTGGCCTGGTTCTGGCGACCCATGAGAACGCTGATGCTGGTCGTGGCGGGTTTGTCTTTGCTGGCCATTGATGCCTACCAGGGTGATCTGGCCCGTGCAGAACAAGTGTTCTGGCTGAAGTATTTCCTGTCCAGCCAATCGGCCATCCTGTGGATGAGCATGGTGTTTTTCATCAGCACCGTGTTTTATTGGGCGGGCATTTTCACCAAAGGTTCCGGCGCTCAGCTGGAAGTGTTGGGCTCGCGCATGGCTTGGGTGGGTGTGGCGCTGGCATTGATTGGCACCATGGTGCGTTGGTACGAAAGCTACCTGCTCGGCCCGGACATCGGACACATTCCGGTGAGTAACTTGTACGAAGTCTTTGTCATGTTTTGCTGGATGACGACCGGTTTTTACCTGTACTACGAAGACCATTACCGCACCCGCGCCATGGGCGCGTTCGTGATGCTGGTGGTCAGTGCGGCTGTGGGGTTTTTGCTCTGGTACACGCTTGTGCGCGAAGCCCATGCGATCCAGCCTCTGGTGCCCGCCTTGAAAAGCTGGTGGATGAAGCTGCATGTGCCCGCCAACTTCATTGGCTATGGCACCTTTGCCTTGTCGGCGATGGTGGCCTTTGCTTACCTGATCAAGCAACAAGCCGGTGAAACCCGCTGGCACAAACTCACCCCCATCTGGTTGTTGGGTGCTGCGCTGTGCTTTGTGCCGATCGCTTTCCGGGCGCGTGCTGTGGCCGAAGCAGGCGGCAGTTACTGGCTCGGTTATGCCCTTGTTTCTGTCCTGATCACCGCGGTCATTGTGTTCGGTCGTCGCCGTATTGCCGAGCATTTGCCTGCGCTCGAAGTGCTGGACGATGTGATGTACAAAGCGATTGCCGTGGGCTTTGCCTTTTTCACCATTGCCACCGTGCTGGGCGCCCTGTGGGCGGCTGAAGCCTGGGGCGGCTACTGGAGCTGGGACCCCAAGGAAACCTGGGCCTTGATCGTTTGGCTCAACTATGCGGCCTGGCTGCACATGCGGCTCATGAAGGGCTTGCGTGGCACGGTGGCTGCGTGGTGGGCTCTGGCCGGTCTTGCCGTGACCACTTTTGCCTTTTTGGGCGTCAACATGTTCCTGAGCGGATTGCACAGTTACGGCACGCTGTGAAGGCTGTCAGCTGCACCATGCAAAAAGGCCCCAAGGGGCCTTTTTGCATGGTGCTTGTGCGGTTCAGTGCGCGGTTGCGGCTTGCGTAGACAGCTGTTGCAAGCCGCGCTCAATGGCTTGTAACAATTGCTGTGTGCTGAAGGGCTTCCACAGAAAATCGACAGCCGTGGATGACTGGGCTGCTGTGGTTTCGTGCGGCTGGCATTCGCCACTCATGAAAATAACCGGGAACTTCAGACCTTGCGCCTGCAAATGCTGGTGCAATTCCAAGCCACTCATACCCGGCATGCGCACATCCAGAATGAGAAGGCGTGGTGCTTGCGGATTGTCGGCGTTGAAAAATGCCTCGGCACTTTCGTGCGTACGAACCTCGAAGCCATGGCTTTTGAGCACCAGCGTCAACATTTTCCGAATGTCCGGGTTGTCGTCAACGACTTCAATGAGGGCAGCTTGAGACACTGTTTAAATTATTAAAAACTACAAAATCAAATTCTAGGTGATTTTTTAGTTTTCGGTCAGTTTGAGCCAGAGTTGAACCTCTGCGCCTGGTCCGTTGGCGATGGGCTGGTTGCTTATGACGGTGTGACCATCCCACATGCGGACCATGCTTCGGATCAGCAATAAGCCCAAACCCATGCCCTGGGGTTTGGTGGTCTGAATGGGGGCGTCCAACTGTGCCAAAAGCTCGTCGCTGAAGCCGGGGCCATTGTCTTCAATTTGCAAGACAAGCCAGTTTTTGCCATCCGCGGCCTTCGGGAACACCGTCATCTTGATTTCAGGCTGGATGGTTGCCGTGCTTTCCAGCGCATCAAGGGCATTGCCCACGGTGTTGAAGACGATGCGTTGCAGCATCACCTCGTTGGCCATGACCTGGCACTGTTCGTCCGCTTGATGGCGGTAAGTCAACGTGATCTTGCGCTGATGGGCTTCGGCCTTCAAGATGGGCAAAATCGTCTGCAGTGCCAAATGCGGGTAGATGGCGGTGACATGGTCTTGCCCTTGAACCATCAAGCGGCGCAGATGGCTGACCATTTCCCCGGCTTTGCCAGACAGGGTTTGCAATTCATGGATGCCGCCCAGCAACTGGTCAGCGCTTTTTCCGGGGGTGGCCTGGGTTTGCAGTTCGTACAGACCAAACTCCAGGGCTTGCAGGGGCTGGCTGATGTCGTGGACCAACATGGCCGAGAAAGACGACAAGCTGCTGATGGCCGAGACCCGGGCGTTGACCATCATCAATTGATCGCGCTCTTTGATCAGTTGTTGCGACTCGTGGGCCAGCATTTCTGCGGCCAGTTGCTTGGCCTCCACTTCGCGGGTTTTCAGGCGCATCTTGTCCAGCACATAACCCCAGTAGCCAAATGAAATCAGGATCATGGTCAAGACTGTGCTCAGCACCAGGAAATTGCTGTTCCATGTGAAAGCGGCAACTTGAAATGTTGCAGGTGGTGCGCCTGAAGCGATCATGCCCAGCCGCAGCAGGTGACCGGACATCAGCAGCAGCAAGGCTGTGATGATCAGGTAAAGGCTGCGGGTGTGGTAACGCTGGATCAGGCGATAAGACAGGACAGTGGCCGTACCGGCAAACAGCAAGAACATGCAGGACAGGCTCATCAAGCCCCAGGTGGAGTACAAGCCCTGCAGTGTGATGGCGCTGAAATAAGCGCCCCCGAAAATCACGCTCCCCCCCAGAATCCACAAGGGTCTGCGCGAGCTGTAAAGGTCACGGGCCAAAGCCTCCAGCATCAGCAAGTTGGAGGCCAAATAAAAAATGCTCAGCAAGATGACGTTGATGTCGCTGTACGCCAAGGTATTGCGGGCAGACAGCGAGAACCCAACGCTGTAGCAGGCCACGCCAGCCAGCCAGATCCTGGCATGGCTGTCGCGGTAACCCGACAGCATGGCCCAGGTGCCCAAGGGCAGTACCGTGTGCAGGGCCACCACAATCAGCGCCAGTAACTCGTGAGCGGGATGTATCAACAATCAGGCCCTTTCTTGCCTTGTCTGCAGCGCCCATCAGAAGTCGGCACAATGCATTCAGTCCGGTGTTCTTCAAGAAAGGTGCGCATGATCATTCGTTCAAAAAACGAGGGATTTATTCATCCCGTCGCTGATGAAGTCACGCCTCAAGATGTCTACCTTTCGCGCAGAGACATCATACGCGGCATGGCCGCGAGTGCGACCGGTTTGGGCTTGTCGGCCTGGGCATCACGCGAGGCGCAATCTCAAACCATTCGGCCCGGTGTTTTGCCTGCACTGAATTTTGCGGCCAGCTCGGTGCCAGGCGCCGTGGTGATGGACAAGACCACGGCCTACAAAGACGCCACAAGCTACAACAACTTCTATGAATTCGGCACCGACAAGTCCGATCCGGCTCGCCGGGCCAGTACTTTGAAGACCGACCCCTGGAGCGTGGAGATCGAAGGCTTGGTGAAAAAACCAGGGCGCTATCACCTGGAAGACCTGATGAAGTGGGGGGCGATGGAAGAGCGCATTTACCGCCTGCGTTGTGTGGAAGGTTGGTCCATGGTCATTCCCTGGGTGGGTTATTCGCTGGCGGATTTGATTCGCCGTGTGGAGCCCCAGCCGGGGGCCAAGTTTGTGGAGTTCGTGACCCAGGCCGACCCCAAGACCATGCCCGGTGTGCGCGGCGGCGCGCTGGATTGGCCGTATGTCGAGGGCTTGCGCATGGACGAAGCCATGCATCCGCTGACCTTGCTGGCTTTTGGCATGTATGGCGAAGTCATGCCCAAGCAAAACGGTGCGCCTTTGCGCCTGGTGGTGCCTTGGAAATATGGCTTCAAGAGCGGCAAGAGCCTGGTCAAGATCCGTTTCACCGACAAGCAACCTGTGTCGTCCTGGGAAAAAGCCGCGCCGCAAGAGTACGGGTTTTATTCCAACGTGAATCCGCAGGTTGACCACCCCCGCTGGAGCCAGGCCACAGAGCGGCGCATTGGCGAAGACGGCTTGTTGGCCAAAAAGCGCAAAACGCTGATGTTTAACGGCTATGAAGCGCAGGTGGGTCAGCTGTATGCGGGCATGGATTTGAAGAGATTCTTCTGATGTCAGTGTGGGGGCGACAACTGCTGCTCACACGGCGTGTGTGGTGGCTGATTTTGTGCATGGGTTTGATGCCCTTGCTGCACCTGATCTGGCTCACTGGGCAAGATGGTTTGGGTGCCAATCCGGCTGAGTATTTGATTCGGTCCACGGGCGACTGGACTTTGCGGGGCTTGTGTCTGGGGCTGGCCATCACCCCCGTGCGTGTGCAATGGGGCTGGCCAGAGCTGGCCCGGTTTCGCCGCCTGCTGGGTTTGCTGACCTACCTTTATGCCTGCCTGCACCTGAGCTGTTATGCCTTGTTTGACATGGGCCTGGATCTGCAAGAGATCGCCACAGATGTGCTCAAACGCCCCTTCATTTGGGTGGGCTTGAGCGCCTGGTTGCTGCTGAGCGCGATGGCTGCCACTTCATTCAACCGGGCAGTGCGCTGGCTGGGTGCGGCCCGGTGGAAAGCGTTGCACCGTGTAGTGTATGCCGTGGCGGTGTTGGGGGTGCTGCATTTCTGGTGGATGCGGGCCGCCAAAAGCAACTTCAACGAGGTGGTGGTTTACGCCCTCATCCTCGGTGGCCTTTTGGCTTGGCGGCTTGGGCGCGCCTGGACCCAGCGCAGGGCTGTGTCAGCGACCTGAGCGCGCACGCCAGGCGTTGAGCCTGGATCGCGGACCACGGCGGCCCAAATAGTCCGGTGCGACACCAGCGGCACTGCTGGCCTGGATGCCCAGGTCTTTCAGGCCAGGCCAGTGCCCGGATGCGACGTTGTCCACCTTCATGGAGGCCAGGTTGTCGCGGCTCATCAAAGGCTCTCCAGGGGCTAACTCCATGAACACCGCCTGCAGCCAACCCATCCAGGCAGGCAAGGGCAGCACAGGGCGGCCTTGGCCACCCCGGATGCCGGCCCATTGACCGGATCGGTGCACCAGTTCGCCCAGGCTCATCACATCAGGCCCGGCCAGTTCGTAGGTTTGGCCGATGGTGCGGCTGTCTTGCAGGCAGCGCACCACCGCACGGGCCACATCACCTACCCAAACAGGCTGAAAGCGGGTGGCCGAACCCGCCAGCGGCATGAAGGGCAGCACGGACTGCAAGTCGGCAAACAGGTTCAGGAAATGGTCTTCTGCGCCAAAAATCACGCTGGGCCGCAACACCGTCAGGTCCAGTCCGGCGTTGCGCAGGACGGTCTCGCCTTGTGCCTTGCTGCGTTGGTACAGGGAAGGCCCTTGCACATCAGCCCCCAAGGCGCTGATGTGCACCAGACGCTGAATGCCCGCATGCGTCATGGCTTCAGCGATCAGGCCAGGCAAACGCACGTGCACTTGATGAAAGCGTTTCTCATCGCCGTGCAGCACCGCCACCAGATTGACCACGGCATCGTGACCAGGCATCAGGCGGGCCAGGTCGCTGGCGTTGTGTACCGAGGCTTCCACCACGGTCAAGCCGGGCAGGTGCTGGATGGCTTCTGCATTCCCTGCACGGCGGGTGGGCACAGTAACGCGCCAGCCCAGACGGACCAGCTGTTCGCACACTTGCCGACCGACAAAACCTGTGCCGCCCAACACCAGGATGCGAGGAGGCATGTTCATGGCTTGCTCTGCGCAGTTTGGCTCAACCACTGTGTGGCCAGCTCCACCCAATAGGTGCCGCCCAAGGGGATCAGGTCATCGTTGAAGTCGTAGCTGGGGTTGTGCAGCGTGCAGGGGCCGCCGCCGTGGCCCATTTCACGGTGCGCGCCGTCGCCGTTGCTGATGAACACATAGGCCCCAGGCTTGGCCTGCAGCATGTATGAGAAATCTTCCGCGCCCATGGTCGGCTCTTGCACCAGCACATTCGCTTCGCCCACGATGCCCGCCATGACTTGCCGCGCAAAGTCGGCCTCCAAGGCACTGTTGATGGTGGGCGGGTAATTGCGCTCGAACTCGAAATCGCAGGTCGCCTCAAAGGCAGTACAAATCGACTCGGCCACTTGCCGCATCCGTGATTCGATCAGGTCCAGCACCTCGAGGCTGAAGGTGCGCACCGTGCCTTGCAGCTCGCACGAATCGGGCACCACGTTGGTGGCTTCGCCTGCGTGGATCATGGTGACCGAAATCACACCGGCGTCCACCGGCTTTTTGTTGCGGGTGATGATGGTCTGAAAGCCCTGCACCATTTGGCAGGCGATCGGCACCGGGTCGATGCCGTTGTGCGGCAGCGCGGCGTGGCTGCCTTTGCCGCGGATGGTGATCTTGAATTCGTTGCTCGACGCCATGACCGGGCCGGGGCTCACCGCAAAGGTGCCGACGGCGCCGCCCGGCCAGTTGTGCATGCCAAAGACGGCTTGCATGGGGAATTGGTCAAACAGGCCGTCCTTGATCATCTCGCGCGCACCGCCACCTCCTTCTTCGGCGGGCTGGAAGATCAGGTAGACCGTGCCGTCAAAGTCGCGGTGTTTGGCGAAATGCTTGGCCGCCGCCAGCAGCATGGCGGTGTGCCCGTCATGGCCGCAAGAGTGCATCTTGCCCTGGTGCCGACTGGCGTGTGCAAAGGTGTTGAACTCCTGCATGGGCAGCGCATCCATGTCGGCGCGCAGGCCGATGCCGCGCCCACATGCGCCGCCGTCACGGCCGTGCACGATGCCCACCACGCCGGTGGTGCCCATGCCACGGTGAACAGGGATGCCCCAGTCAATCAGTTGCCTGGCGACCACGTCGGCGGTGCGCACTTCTTCAAAAGACAGTTCAGGGTGGGCGTGGATGTCTTTGCGGATGGCCGAGATGCTGGCCGCGTCGTGGAGGATGGAGTCGATGAGCTTCATGCAGACAGTCTAGCGAGACTTGATGGCCCTTGCCATCACCCCTGTGTCTTTGGGGGGCTTGGTGTGCGGAGTCATGGTGCTTTGGATGACAATTCGGTGTCAGAAGTTTTTCATATTTCACCCCAACGCCATGCCAGACCTATTTGCCGATGCCACTCAGACCGTGGTGCGAGGCGCTTGCCCGCACGATTGCCCGGACACCTGCGCTTTACTGACCACGGTGGAAAGTGGCCGGGCGGTGCGCGTGCAGGGCAACCCCGCGCATGCCGCGACCGACGGGGTCTTGTGCACCAAGGTCTCGCGTTACCCCGAGCGCACTTACCACCCCGAGCGCTTGTTGCAGCCCTTGAGGCGTGTGGGCCCCAAGGGCTCGGGACAGTTTGAGCCAGTCACTTGGGACGAGGCGCTGGACGAGATCACCGCCCGCCTCAAAACCATCGCGGCGCGCGATCCGCAGGCCATCTTGCCCTACAGCTATGCGGGCACCATGGGCCTGGTGCAAAGCGAGTCGATCGCGGCGCGGTTTTTTCATCAACTGGGCGCTTCGTTGCTGGACCGTACCATTTGTGCATCGGCCGGGGCAGAAGGTCTCACGCAGACGCTGGGCAACAAAGTCGGCATGCCGGTGCGCATGTTTGCCGAGTCCAAACTGATCGTGATCTGGGGCAGCAATTCGATTGGCAGCAACCTGCATTTCTGGCGCATCGCGCAAGAAGCCAAACGCCAGGGCGCCAAGCTGGTGTGCATCGACCCGCGCAAAAGCGAGACGGCCGACAAGTGCCACGAACACATCGCCATTCGGCCCGGCACCGATGCGGCACTGGCCTTGGCGCTGATGCATGAATTGATCGCCAACGACTGGCTCGATCAGGACTACATCGACCGCCACACCCTTGGCTGGGAGGGCCTGCGTGAACGTGCCCTGCAGTGGTCGCCCGAGCGAGCGGCCGAGGTGTGCGGTGTGCCGCCAGAACAAATCCGGCAGCTGGCGCGCGATTGGGGCAGCACCCCGGCCGCAGCGATCCGATTGAACTACGGCATGCAGCGCGTGCGCGGCGGCGGCAATGCCGTGCGTGCCGTGGCTTGCCTGCCCGCGCTCACGGGCGCATGGCGACACCGGGGCGGTGGCTTGCTCATGAGCAGCTCGGGCCATTTCCCGGTGCGGCGCGCGGCTTTGCAGCGGCCGGATTTGCTGGGGCAGCGGCGCCCGCGCACGATCAACATGAACACGATCGGGGACGACTTGTTGCGTCCTGCTTCCCCGCAATTTGGCCCGCAGATCGAGGCCTTGATCGTCTACAACAGCAACCCGGTGGCGGTGGCTCCCGAGTCGGGCAAGGTGGTGCAGGGCTTTGCCCGCGAAGACCTGTTCACCGTGGTGCTGGAGCACTTCCGGACCGATACGGCGGACTACGCCGACTTCATCTTGCCTGCGACCACACAGCTGGAGCATTGGGACATCCACACCAGCTACGGCCACACCGATGTCTTGCTCAACCGGCCTGCCATTGCGCCGGTGGGGCAGGCGCGGACCAACACCGACATCTTCAGGGCGCTGGCCCAGCGCATGGGGTTTGACGATCCGTGTTTCAGTGAAAGTGACGAGAGCCTGTGCCGCAGTGCCATCGGCGATGCGAAGGACTTTGAAGAGTTGCTGGCGCATGGTTTTGCGTCCTTGCCTGTGCCCGATGTGCCCTTTGCGCAAGGCGGTTTCCCGACGCCTTCGGGGCGCTGTGAGTTCTTCAGTCAGCGCCTGGTGGACCAGGGGCTGGACGGCTGGCCCGACCATGTGCCCAACTACGAAGTGCCGCAAGCTGGCGGGCGCTATCCACTGGCCATGATTTCGCCACCGGCACGTAATTTCCTGAATTCGACCTTTGTGAACGTGCAAAGTCTGCGCGACATCGAAGCCGAGCCGGTGCTGGAGATGCATCCGCAAGACGCGGCCGAGCGCTGCATCGCTGACGGTGAGGTGGTGCGTGTGTTCAACGATCGGGGCACTTACCACTGCAAGGCCCGCATCAACCAGCGGGCGCGTTCGGGTGTGGTCAATGGCCTGGGCATCTGGTGGCGCAAGCTGGGTCTGAATGGCACCAACGTCAACGAGCTGACGAGCCAGCACCTGACCGATCTGGGCCGGGCACCTGTGTTTTACGACTGCCTGGTGCAGGTCGCCCTGCTGGATACGGCGGCCCAGTCTGCGTAAAAAAACAAAGGGGCTGAAATTTCAGCCCCTTGGTGCATGGCGAGTCCCAGGCGATCAGTCGACCAGCTGTTCCAGCGCGAAGGTGTCGAAGGCCGATTCGCGTTGGCGGATCAAATGGACCTTGGTGCCGTCCACCAACACTTCGGCCGCACGGCCACGGGTGTTGTAGTTGCTGGACATGCTCATGCAATAAGCACCTGCTGACAGCACCGCCAGCGTGTCGCCTGCTTGCACCACCAGCTGACGGTCGCGGCCGATCCAGTCGCCGCTCTCGCACACGGGGCCCACGATGTCATACACCACGCCGTCACCCGTCTTGGCCGACACCGGCACGATCTGGTGGAAGGCTTGATACATGGCCGGGCGGGGCAGGTCGTTCATGGCCGCGTCGACGATGCAGAAGTTCTTTTGCTCACCGGGCTTGAGGTACAGCACTTCGGTCAGGCATACACCGGCATTGCCCACCAGCGAGCGGCCGGGCTCGATCATGAGCTGGCGCTGGCCGTAGCCGCGCGCGTCCAGCTTGGCCAGCAGCTGCGCCCACAGGGCGTCGGCCTCGGGTGGGGTGTCGCCGTTGTAGTTGATGCCCAGACCGCCACCAAAGTCGATGTGGTGGATGGCGATGCCCGCCGCCTCGATCTCGGCCACCAGGTCCAGCACACGGTCCATCGCGTCCAGGTAAGGCGTCATCTCGGTGATTTGCGAGCCGATGTGGCAGTCGATGCCCACGACTTGCAAGCCCGGCAAGCTGGCCGCGTGACGGTAGGCGCGCAAGGCGTCTTCGTGGGCGATGCCGAATTTGTTGCCCTTCAGACCTGTCGAAATGTAAGGGTGGGTTTTGGGGTCCACATTGGGGTTCACGCGCAGGCTCACGGGGGCTTGGAGGCCCAAGCCTGCCGCCACCTCGCTGAGCACATCGAGTTCGGCTTCGCTTTCCACGTTGAAACAGCCAATCCCGACTTTGAGCGCTTGTTGCATTTCGGCGCGGGTTTTGCCCACACCTGAAAAGATCACCTTGGCCGGGTCGCCACCAGCGGCCAGCACGCGAGCCAGCTCGCCTGCAGACACGATGTCAAAACCGCAACCGGCGTTGGCAAACACCTGCAGCACGGCCAGGCTGGAATTGGCTTTCATCGCGTAGCAGATTTGGGCTTGGCGTCCGGCAAAGCCGCGTTGGTAGGCCGCCAGGGCCGAGAGCATGGCCGCTTTGGAATACACAAACAGGGGGGTGCCATGCGCACGCGCCAGGTCGGACAGGCGCACGTCTTCGACCATGAGCTCGCTGCCTTGGTAAGCGATGTGGGGTTGGCCGGGCAAGGCGAGGGCGGTGGAGTGTGCGGTCATGGTTTCAAAAAGGATGCGGAGGGGGTGGTGTCGTTGTCGGTTTCCGGCCTGGTCGTCGGTTCGGCGGGGGGCATTGTGCCGGTGACAGCGGGTGGGCGGCTCGTGCGTTGCGGTGCGGTGTGCCAGGGGTTCAGGCTTTGCGGCAAGGTGGCGCGTCCAGCCGAGGCAGGCGTGTCGGGCAATTTGAGCGGGCCTTTTTGGCCGCATGCGCTCAACGCAACCGCACCGCCAACAAGGGCAAGTGTCGTGACTAGAATCTTCGGTACCTTCAACATGCAGCGATTGTAATGACCGACCTTGAATTCATGGACCAAGCCGAGCGCCTGCTCGCTGGCGTAGAGACCAGTTGCGATCGCCTGAACGACGACACCGATGCCGACATCGACAACCAGCGCGTGGGCGGCATGGTCACCTTGACCTTTGCCAACCGCAGCCAGATCGTCATCAATTTGCAAAAACCTTTGCATGAAGTGTGGCTGGCGGCCCGCTGTGGTGGCTTTCATTACCGCTTTGATGGTCAGGCTTGGCAGGACACCAAGGGCCAGGGTGAGTTTTGGGCGAGCTTGTCGCGGTATGCCTCTGAGCAAGCGGGGACAGCCCTGACCTTCAAGGCCTGAGCGCGCAGGTATTACATAACTCAAGCCATGCCTGAGCCTGCCGTGTGGCGGGCCAGCTCGGGCACGGCGTGTTTGTTCTCAGTTGCGGAACAGATCCAGAATCCGGTTTTTCTCTTCACCTGGCGGCAAGCTGGCAGGTTTGCTGGCGGTGCCGTCTGAGCCCGTGCCCAAAGTGGTGATCCCTCCGCCTTTGGCGAGCTCGTCAAACACCCAGTCGCTACCCACGTTCACCAAGCCTTCGGGTACGGATGGTTCGGAGATCGGGATGGCCCGCAAGGCGGTTTCCATGAAGCTGATCCAGACCGGCAGGCTCAGGCCACCACCGGTTTCGCGGTCACCCAGTTTGCGCGGGGTGTCGTAACCGATCCAGACCACGGCTGCCAGATTTTGTTGGTAGCCCGCAAACCAGGCGTCCATCGAATCGTTGGTGGTGCCCGTCTTGCCGTAAATGTCAGGGCGTTTGAGGGTGGCTTGTGCGCGTGCGGCGGTGCCTGAACGTGTGACTTCCTGCAGCAAGCTGGTCATCACATAAGCATTGCGGGCCGGGATGGCGCGTTGCGCTTCTTCGGGGTGCTGTGGGGTGGGGCTGTCCACCAGCACGCGGTCTTTGTGGTCAGCGATGCGCGTGATCAAGTGCGGCTGCACGCGGTAGCCACCGTTGGCAAAGACCGAATAGCCGGTGGCCATTTGCATCGGCGTGACCGATCCGGCACCCAGAGCCATGGTGAGGTAAGGCGGGTGCTTGTCTTCGTCAAACCCGAAGCGGCCAATCCAGTCCTGGGCATTGCGAGGGCCGACCGATTGCAGGATGCGGATCGAAATCATGTTTTTCGATTTGGCCAGACCTCTGCGCAAAGTCATCGGGCCGTCGAAGGTGCCGTCGTAGTTCTTGGGCTCCCAGGGTTGTCCACCGGTCACGCCGGCGTCAAAGAACAGGGGCGCGTCGTTGACCACGGTCGCGGGTGTGAAACCTTTTTCCAGTGCTGCCGAATAGATGAAGGGCTTGAAACTGGAGCCGGGCTGGCGCCAGGCCTGCGTCACATGGTTGAACTTGTTTTTGGCAAAGTCAAAGCCACCCACCAGAGCCCTGATGGCGCCGGTTTGCGGGGTCATGGCCACAATGGCGCCTTCGACTTCTGGCAGCTGGGTGATTTCCCAGGCACCTTTATCGGTTTGTGCGATGCGGATCACCGCACCCTTGCGCACTTGCTTGGCGGGGGGGGCTTTATCAGACAGGCCTGATTGGGCGGGTTTAAGACCATCACCTGTGATGCTGATCTGCTCACCGTTTTGACGCACCACCACCACCTTGCGGGGAGATGCTTCCAGCACCACGGCCGACATCACATCGCCATTGTCGGGGTGCTCTTCCAATGCATCGTCGATGGCATCTTCCATGGTCTTGGGGTCGGTTGGCAGATCGACGAATGTTTCGGGCCCACGGTAGATCTGACGGCGCTCGAAATCCATGATTCCTTGGCGCAGCGCCTTGTAGGCGGCCATTTGGTCGGTCGATTGCAAGGTGGTATAGACATTCAGGCCCCGGGTGTAGGTTTCCTGTCCGTATTGGGCAAAGACCATCTGGCGCACGGTTTCGGCCACGAATTCCGCATGCAAGGTGCGTTTGTCGCTGGATCTGCGCAAGGTCAGAGGTTCGGCTTTGGCGGCAGTGGCTTGTGCTGCGGTGATGTAGCCGTTGTCTTCCATGCGCTCGATGATGTAGAGCTGGCGTGAACGCGCACGCTTGGGGTTGCTGATCGGGTTGTAGGCCGATGGTGCTTTGGGCAAACCGGCCAGCATCGCCGCTTCTGCAATGGTGATGTCCTTGAGCGATTTGCCAAAGTAGGTTTCTGCCGCAGAAGCAAAACCATAAGCGCGGTTGCCCAGGAAAATCTGGTTCATGTAGATCTCCAGGATCTGGTCCTTGGTCAACATGTGTTCCAGCTTGTAGGTCAGCAAGACTTCATAAATCTTGCGTGTGTACGTCTTCTCGGAAGACAGATACACATTGCGCGCGACCTGCATGGTGATGGTCGAGGCGCCTTGGCTTTTGACCCGGCCGATGTTGGCAATGCCTGCTCGCAAAATACCCAGGTAATCCACACCACCGTGCTGGTAAAAGCGGTTGTCTTCGATCGCCAAGACCGCATTTTTCATGACCGCTGGAATGTCTTTGATGGGCGTGAGATTCCGGCGTTCCTCACCAAATTCGCCCATCAATTGACCATCGGCCGTGTAGATGCGCAAAGGCAGTTTGGGTTTGTAGTCCGCCAGATCCGAAATGTCGGGCAGGTTGGGATAAGCCACGACCATGGCCACGCCCACGACCAGCAAGATGGACAGCAGGCCTGCGACCGCAATCCCAACGCACCACATGGCGAGTTTCACAAGCCACGAAGGCAAGGACGTCGATGCGTGGGCGCGGCGGCGTTCGGATTCGGGGGGGGTTTGGTCTTTGGATGGCATAGGGGGAATTGGCTTGGCAAGCCGGTTGGCCACCACACTGCATTATAAAAATCCTGACCCTGTTTGGGCATCATGCATTCATTAAGTGAATTCTTTGTATTTATTTTTAACTTGTGGAAATGCGGATTAGCTGTTACAAAAGATCTCGCAGAGGGCCAAAAAGGCCCCGCTCAGGGAGGAGACCATGCAGGCATGGCAGCGTATTTGGCAAAAGATGGGCGCGCGCGCCGCGCGGCAGGCTTGGGGATTGGCGTCTGATGGCCATGGTTGGGCACTGGTGGGTTTGTCGCGGCACAGCGCCGATTTGTGGCGGGTCCACACCACCCTGTCGCTGCGACCACCAGCTGGGGTGCCAGTCAGTGATTCATCCTGGTTGAGCCAAACTCTGACCGATGTGCCGCGTTCGCAAAGGCATATACGACATCGGCTGACCATGGGCGTGTCAGCACAAGATCTGGTGACGGGCTGGATGGCTTGCCCAGTGGAATGGCCTGCAGACAGCTGGCCTGCAGAAGTACAGCTGGAAGTGGCTCAGGCCTTGAACTTGTCGCCGGATGATGTCAATTTTGATTTTGCGGTCGAGGCCTTGGGCGTGGGCGCCGTGCATCAGATTCATTGGGTGGGCTGCCCCAGGGCCTTGATCCTGGCGTATCAGGACTGGATCAAGCCGGCTAAGCCTTGGCGCTTGACGGGTGTAGAGCCCGAACTGCATGCCGTTCGCCGTGCGGTGCGTGCTTTGAAGGGGGGCTTGCCCAGTTTGTTGCAGCAGGCGCCGCAAGACTGGCAGTTTCGATTGGACTCCGACAGCGACTGGGACGATTTGGACGATGAAGGCATGGCCGATGTGCACGACTCGCGTGTGCTCAAAGAGGTCATGGCATCGCCTGCCGGTCCTCGCCTGGTGGCGTCAGGCCTGGCTTTGAAAGCGTGGACCTGATGCCAGATTTCAATTTGCTGCATTACCCCACGCTGGACCGCCAAGAGAGTTTGCAGCGTCAATGGCGTTCGGGTTTGGCGGGGGTGTTTGTGGGTGTCGCGGTGGCGGGCAGCGCGGTGGCATGGTGGTCATGGCAAACCGAACAGTTGCAGCAAACGCGCCAAAGTGTGCAGGCTCAGTGGGTTGAGCGCAAACGCCAAACCGATTTGCGCCAGCAACAGCGGCAGCAAGACCAGTCTGTGCAGCAACAACTGACGCAGTTGAGTCTGCTCCAATCGCGGCAACAGGCTTGGTTGCTGTTGCAAAGCTCGGTGATGGAGGAAGCCCAAGGTCAGGGTTTGCGTTTACAGCGCTTGCAGGTGGAGGCGGGACGCGTGGAGATCCAGGGCCAAGCCCCCTCGGCGCAGGTCATGAGTGATGCGGCCCAGCGCCTCTCCGATCGTTGGGGTCAGCCTTTGCATCTGCTCCGCCTGGAGGCTTTGCCGGCAAGCGAAGCGGCTTCAAAGGGTGTGTCTTTTGTTTGGCAAGGCACATGGCCCGGATTGACCGAGGCGGTGGTGCAGACCCACAAGGCCCGTCCATGACCCGGCGCAGGCCATGGCTGAAACCGTTGACCGAAGGCGTGTCTTGGCCGATGGTGCAGCGCTGGTGCACACAGCAATTCAAACGTTGGGCTTGGGCATGTCTGGGGGCGGCATTGGGGGCTGTTGGTGTGTGCTGGATGGCCAGCGATGTTTTGTCTGTACATGAACAGGCACAGCAAGCGGTCGATGCCGCTCAAGGCCAATTGCAAGCGCCTTTGCTGCCTCCGCTGGAGCGGGTGAATCCCGCCGCTCATGCAGCTGCGGCTCTGTGGTCTCGTTTGCCCAGCCGCAGGCCCCATGGCATCTGGACTGACTTGCAGCAGGCCTTGAGTGCCCAAGGTGTGCAGGTGGTGTCGATCCGTGTTTTGCCCGATGCCTTTGCAAGCCCCTTGGCCAACCAAAGTGTGGCTTTGCGTTTGAATGCGCCGTATCCGGATTGGGTGAACGTCTGGCGTGAGCTCAGTGCATCGGGCCCGGTTTTGTCCATGGAGCGGATGAGCGTGGTGCCCATGGCGCAGTCGCGTGGCGTTCAGCTGGATGTGGTGATGCGCTGGTGGTTCAGACCCGCCCCTGACGAAGGGGCCGCCGATCCTGCCTGGTCTGTTGGCATGGCTGCGATGCCCCGCAGCGCAGTGTCGGGGGCATCGGGTGCTGATGTTTTTGCGCAGCCGGGCAACGCGCCCGTTGCGGCGCCTTTGAGCGGCAGTTCAGAGGCTGCGCCCGATGCGCCCGTGTTGCCCGCTGACCCCTCGCGCTGGCCGGTGTCACAGATTCGGCTGCTGGGCACCTGGCAGCAAGGTGCGCGGTGGCAAGCGGTGATCAGTGCAGGGGGGGCTTGGGTGTCTGTTCAGTTGGGGCAGCGTGTTTCGCTGGAAGGCCACCAGGTGGTGTCCATTCAAAGGCATGGCGTGAGCCTGCGCGCTGCACAGGGGCAAAAACACGAATTGACGTGGCCAGGAGGTGAGCGATGAAACATGGACGTTGGGCGTGGTTGGGTGCGTTGTTCGCAGGCACTTGTTGTTGGGCGCAAGCACCGCATCCGGTGATTGAAGTCAATGCCCTGAGTCCGGCGGCCAAGGCGGTGGTGAGTGCCGACGGCCAGCCCATCAGCCTGAATTTTCAGAACATCGACATCCGCGCCTTGTTGCAGGTCTTTGCCGAGTTCACCGGTTTGAATCTGGTGGTGGCCGACACCGTGGCCGGCCACATCACCGTGCGGTTGGTCGAGGTGCCTTGGGTGCAGGCGCTGGGCATCGTTTTGGAGACCAAAGGCCTGGCGTCGCGCCGAGAAGGCAATGTGTTGTGGGTGGCGCCTCGCGAGGAGTGGGCTTTGCGGGAGAAAAAGCACCTGGAATCGCAAGCCGCGTTGGAGGCGGTGAGCCCTTTGCAGATGCTGTCTTTGCGACTTCAGTACGCCCGTGCCAGCGAGGTGCTGCAGCGCTTGGTGGGTGGGGCAGGCGCAGGCGCTGGCGCCTCGGGCGCGCGTTGGTTGAGCCCTCGGGGCAGTGCCCTGGCCGAGCCGCGCACCAACCAATTGTTCATTCTGGATGTGCCAGCCCGCCTGGCCGAGGTGACGCAAATGATCCAGAAACTGGATGTGCCGGTTCGGCAGGTCTTGATCGAGGCACAGATCGTCGAGGCCGATGACCAGTTTGGCCAGTCGCTGGGGGTGCGCCTGGGTGTGGGGGCCGCAGGCAAGGCGGGTGCCAATCACTTCAATCTGGGCGCCACAAACGCCACCACCGGCGCAGGTGTGGTCACCGGTAACCAGGTGACTTTGCCAGCGGGCAATGCCGGGCAAACCCTCCATGTGCCGTCGAGCCTGGCGGTGTCGCTGTTCAATGCGGCGGCGGACCGCTTCATCAATCTGGAAATTTCGGCACTGGAGGCCGACGGCCGTGGCAAGGTGGTCTCGAGACCTCGGGTCATCACCGCCGACCAGACCAAGGCCTTGATCGAGCAGGGCACCGAGTTGCCTTACCAAATGTCTTTGGGTGTTGGGGTGACGTCGGTCCAGTTTCGCAAAGCCAACCTCAAGCTGGAAGTGACCCCCCAAATCACGCCTGAAGGCGCGGTGGTGATGGATGTGGACGTCAGCCGTGACAGCGTTGGTCAACTCACGCCGGCGGGCTATGCCATCAACACCAAGCATGTCAAAACCCAGGTGAAAGTGGACGACGGAGGCACGGTGGTGCTGGGTGGCATTTACGAAGATGCTGACCGCAACGACGAAGCCAAGGTGCCCAGCCTGGGCGATGTGCCGGGTCTGGGTTGGTTGTTCAAGAACCGCAACCAGACACGGCGCAAATCCGAGTTGCTGATCTTCCTGACCCCCCGTGTGGTGTCGGATGCCTCACCGGGTGTTGCTCGTTGAGGCGCTGAACGGTCCGGTGAAACGAGGCTTGGCCGGTCGAATACACTTGCAAGCTCTGTTCGGTCTGCGCCATCCGTGTCCGGTGTTGGCCGAGTTCTTGTGTGAGATTTCCCTTTGAGCATCATTTTCGTGGGCCTTCCGGGCTCGGGCAAAACCACCATCGGCAGGCAATTGGCTCGCCGTTTGGGCCTGCCTTTTGTGGATTCCGACCATGTGATTGAAGACCGTTTGGGTTGTTCGATCAGGGAATTCTTCGCCCGCGAAGGTGAAGACAGCTTCCGCGATGTGGAGCAGCAAGTGCTTGATGACCTGAGTCAGAACCACCAAGGTGTGCTGGCCACAGGCGGTGGCTCGGTCCTGCGCGAAATCAATCGCCGCCACCTGCACGACCGTGGCCATGTGATTTACCTGCGCTCTGCGCCGGAAGATGTTTACCGCCGGGTGCGTCACGACACCGGTCGCCCTTTGCTGCAGGTGGACGACCCGATGGGCCGCCTGCGGGCACTGTACGAAGCCCGCGATCCGTTGTACCGCGAGACCGCACACCATGTCATCGACACCGGTCGCCCTTCGGTGTCCACCTTGGTCAACATGATCATCATGCAGCTCGAACTGTCGGGCCAGTTGCCCGCCCGGCCAGAGAGCACCGCGCCCCAAGCCACGCGCTGAGCTGCCCGCCAAAGCCCTACACTTGAGGGCTATGTCCGAGTCCTCCATTTCCCTTGAACAGGTCGCCATTTCGCTGGACGACCGCAGTTACGACATCCACATTGGCCAGCGCCTGCTGGGCCGGGCTGAGACCTGGGCCGGTTTGCCCAAGGCCCAGACGGCCATGATCGTGACCAACGAGACCATTGCACCGCTGTACGAAGCCGCTTTGCGCGCGGCCATCAGCCCGTTGTACAAGCAAGTCCACACCGTGGTGCTGCCCGATGGCGAGGCCCACAAAGACTGGCAAACCCTGAACCTGATTTTTGACGCGCTCTTGTCCAAGGGCTGCGACCGCAAGACGGTGCTGTTTGCGCTGGGTGGTGGCGTGATCGGCGACATGACTGGCTTTGCTGCTGCCAGTTACATGCGCGGCGTGCCCTTTGTGCAGGTGCCGACCACGCTGCTGTCGCAGGTGGACTCGTCGGTGGGCGGCAAAACCGCCATCAACCACCCGCTGGGCAAGAACATGATCGGTGCGTTCTACCAGCCGGTGCGGGTGATTTGCGATCTGAACACGCTCACCACGTTGCCAAAGCGCGAGCTGAGCGCCGGCCTTGCCGAAGTCATCAAGTACGGGCCGATCGCCGACATGGCGTTCTTCGACTGGATCGAGGCCAACATCGACGCGCTCATGGCCCAAGACCCGGCCGCGCTGGCGCACGCCGTCAAGCGCAGCTGCGAGATCAAGGCCTGGGTGGTTGGGCAAGACGAGCGCGAAGCGGGCCTGCGCGCCATCCTCAACTTTGGCCACACCTTTGGCCACGCCATCGAGGCGGGTCTGGGCTTTGGCGTCTGGCTGCACGGCGAAGCCGTAGGCTGCGGCATGGTCATGGCGGCCGAGCTGTCGCACCGTTTGGGCAAGGTCGATGCCGCTTTTGTGGCGCGACTCAAAGCCTTGATTGAACGCGCCGGTCTGCCGGTGCGCGCCCCGGTCATTGATGCGGTCGACAACGCTGGTCATTACATCGACCACATGCGCCTCGATAAAAAAGCCGAAGCAGGCGACATCAAGTTCGTCGTGATCGACGGTCCCGGTCAAGCCACCGTGTGCGGTGCGCCCGATGACATGGTGCGCGACGTCATCAACGCCTGCTGCGCCTGAAAGGTCTCGCCCATGCTGCTGTCCACGGACCTGTCCGATCCGCCGATGCAGGTTGGCGGCAGTTTGTCGGCACTGGCTTGCGACCCGGCGCAAACCCGGGGGCGCCGCTTTGCCGAACCTGCCGCGCCCACGCGCAATGCATTCCAGCGTGACCGTGACCGCATTGTGCATTCCACCGCGTTTCGGCGGCTGGTTTACAAGACGCAGGTGTTCTTGAACCACGAAGGCGATTTGTTCCGCACGCGCCTGACACATTCACTCGAAGTCGCGCAGCTGGGCCGATCCATCGCACGCGCTTTGGGTTTGAACGAGGATTTGGTCGAAGCCGTGGCGCTGGCGCACGATTTGGGCCACACGCCTTTTGGCCATGCCGGTCAGGATGCGCTCAACGAGTGCATGGCCGAACATGGTGGCTTTGAGCACAACTTGCAAAGCTTGCGCGTGGTGGACCAACTGGAAGAGCGTTACCCCGCGTTCGATGGCCTGAACCTGAGCTTTGAAACCCGCGAAGGCGTGCTCAAACACTGCTCTCGGGCCCATGCCGAGCAGCTGGAGCAGGGTGAACCGGGTGGCGTGGCGCGTCGTTTCATTGACCGCACCCAACCCAGCCTGGAGGCTCAGTTGTGCAACTTGGCCGATGCCATCGCCTACAACGCGCACGACATCGACGATGGCGTGCGTTCGGGCTTGATCAGCACCGAGCAGTTGCTGGAGGTCGAGTTGTTTGCGCATTACCACCGCCAGGCCTTGGACGAACATCCCGGCTTGTCGGAAAAGCCGCGCCGGCTGCTGTACGAAACCATCCGGCGCATGCTGAGCGATCAGGTGTACGACGTGATCGACACCACGCGGCAGGCCGTGTCGCATGCTGGTGTGCACTCGGCCGATGAGGCCCGACTGGCCGGGCCTTTGGTGGGTTTCAGCGCGGCCATGAAGGCCCGCACAACGGAACTCAAGAAATTCTTGTTTGCCCGTTTGTACCGCCATCCCCAAGTGATGCAGACCACCGGCCAAGCCCAGCAAGGCGTGCGCGAGCTGTTTGCTGCTTATGTGGACAGACCGTCCGAGATGCGCGAAGACTTCGCCGTGCGTGCGGATTTGCACCGCTCGGTGGCCGATTACATCGCGGGCATGACCGATCGCTTTGCCTTGCGCGAACACGAACGCCTCACGGGGCGCAAGCTGCTGTGAGCGGGGTTTTTGTAGGTCGGCGGCTTCAGCCCCGACATTTCTGGCTTCAGCTGAGGCCCTTGTCGGGGCTGAAGCCGCCGACCTACGCAGGGGCATGCTGATGCGCGCCTCTCAACGTGCGTCCTGGCTGGTCGTCGTGGCTGGCGGCGTCGCGGCCCTGCAAGTAGGCAAGCTGCCCCCGGCCTTGCCCGCCTTGCAGGCCGAGCTGGGCCTCACGCTGGTGCAGTCGGGCTTTTTATTGTCCACCGTGCAGGTGGCGGGTTTGAGCTTGGCTGTGTTCATCGGACTTTGGGCCGACGGCATGGGGCTCAGGCGCAGCATGGTGCGCGGCCTGTGCTTGCTGGCGTTGGCCAGCGGTTTGGGCGGGTTCGCTACTTCCGTCACTGCACTGCTCGCCCTGCGGGCCATTGAAGGTCTGGGCTTTTTGCTGGTGGCGCTGCCAGCGCCCGCCTTGATTCGACGCCTGGTGCCGCCTGCGCAACTGCCCGGCATGTTGGGTGTGTGGGGGGCTTACATGCCCACAGGCACCGCGCTGGCCTTGTTGCTGGGGCCGCTGTTCATTCCGGCCTGGGGCTGGGGGGCGTGGTGGTGGCTGTTTGCGGCGGCGTCGCTGGCCATGGCGCTGTGGCTGTACCGGGTGGTGCCTGCAGATCCGCCTGCCGATGCGGCCCGCGCAGGGCAGGGCGCATGGACCCGTTTGCGCCTGACCTTGCGCGCGCCCGGCCCCTGGCTGGTGGCGCTGACTTTTGGCATGTATTCGGGCCAGTGGCTGGCGGTGGTGGGCTTTTTGCCTTCCATCTATGCGGCAGCGGGCGTGGGCGGCGCACTGCTGGGCTTGCTCACGGCCCTGGCCGCCGCCGTCAACATGGCGGGCAACATGGCCTCTGGCCGCTTGTTGCAGCGCGGCTGGGCACCGCGCTCGACCTTGTGGTTGGGCTTTGGCGCCATGGCTGTGGGCAGCACGCTGGCCTTTGCCACGGCCACCGAGGACTGGCCCTGGTTGCGCTTTGCCGGGGTGCTTTTGTTCTCTGGCGTTGGCGGGCTGGTGCCGGGCACTTTGTTCAGCTTGGCGGTGCGGCTGGCGCCGGGCGATCAGCAGGTCGCCACCACCGTGGGTTGGGTGCAGCAACTCTCAGCCTTGGGTCAGTTTGTGGGGCCGCCCGTGGTGGCCGCTGTGGCTGCGCGTGCAGGCGGCTGGCAGTTCACGCCGCTGGTGACGGTGGCTTGCTGTGTGGCGGGCGCGGTGCTGGCTTGGCTGGCCGGGCGCTTGCTGGTGCGCCAAGGCGCCTGAACATTTGCGCTGCGCAGGCACAATCCACGCATGACCGATATTTCTTCTGCCCCTCCGATCGAGATCGCCGACACCGTGCGTTGGCTCGAACGCGCCGTGATCGGCCTGAATCTTTGCCCCTTTGCCAAGGCCCCCCATGTGAAGGGCCAGATCCATTACGCCGTGAGCGAGGCCAAGGGCCTCGAAGGCCTGCGCGACGAGCTGATCGAGCAATTGCAGGCGCTGGCCACTCTGCCCGCCGAAGAACGCGAAACGGTGCTGCTGATCGTGCCGCACATGTTGCGTGATTTTCTGGACTTCAATGACTTTTTGGACGAGGCCGACGGCGTGTTGCAGGAGCTGGACCTGGAAGGTGAATTTCAGATCGCCAGCTTCCACCCTGACTTTCAGTTCGCGGACACCGAGCCCGACGACATCACCAATTACACCAACCGTTCGCCTTACCCCACGCTGCATCTGATTCGTGAGGCCAGCATCGACCGTGCGGTGGAGGCTTTCCCCGAAGCCCAGATGATTTATGAGACCAATATGGCGACGATGGAGAAGCTGGGGCTGGACGGCTGGAAAGCGCTGGACGTGGACGCCACACCATGAAAAAACGCAACGCTTCATCCGCATCACCTGCCGATGCTTTGCCGCCTGAAGTGCGGCCCGGCCAGTCGGTCGAGTTGCTCAAGCAGCTGCACATCCTCACGCGAGAGGGCAAGCTCAACCAGGACTCGCGTCGCAAGCTCAAGCAGGTCTATCACCTGTTCCAGTTCATTGAAAAATTGCTGCTGGAGCTGCCCGCCAGCGAGAGTGGTCCGACGTTGGCCGACCACGGCGCGGGCAAGTCGTACCTGGGTTTCATCATTTACGACTTGTTTTTCAAGGCGCTGGGCCAAGGCACGATCTACGGCATTGAGACCCGCAGCGAATTGGTTGAGTCCTCGCGCCAGCTCGCCGCCCGTCTGGGATTTGAGCGCATGCGCTTTTTGAATGTGAGTGTGGCCGAGTCGACCCAAAGCGACGAGCTGCCTGAGCAGATCGATGTGGTCACCGCGCTGCACGCCTGCGACACCGCGACCGACGACGCCATCGCTTTTGGCCTGCAAAAGAAAGCCAAATACATGGTGCTGGTGCCTTGCTGCCAGGCCGAGCTGGCGCGTGCGCTCAACCAGAACAAGGCGCTGAACCTGCAGCGCACGCCCCTGGCCGAACTCTGGCGTCACCCCCTGCACACGCGCGAAGTGGGCAGCCAGCTCACCAATGTGCTGCGCTGCCTGTACCTGGAGTCACAGGGTTACTCGGTCACGGTGACCGAGCTGGTGGGCTGGGAGCACTCGATGAAGAACGAGCTGATTTTGGCCAAGTACACCGGTCAGAAAAAGCGTTCGGCCGCTGAGCGCCTGCAGGCTTTGCTCAAAGAGTTCGGGCTGGAAGCCATGCTGATGCATCGCTATCCAGCCCTGGGTTTGTCGACCGCTTAAAAAGCCATCACTCCGCCTCGATCTTCGCGTCGCGGATCGCTTTGGCCCACTTGGCGGTTTCGGCCTTGTTGCGCTGGGCCAAGGCTTCGGGTGTGCCAGGCTGGGTCTCAAAGCCGATGGCCGAGAACTTGTCCTGGATGTCTTTGTCGCTCGCGGCGGCGTTCAGGGCCTTGTTGAGCTTGGCGATCACATCGGCCGGTGTGCCTGCGGGGGCAAACATGGCGAAGTAGGCGATCAGTTCGTAGTCCTTCAGGCCCAGCGCTTCGTTGACCGTGGGCAGCTCGGGAATCGCCTTGGAGCGCTGCATGGAGGTGACCGCCAAGCCGCGGATCTTGCCCGCCTTGACCTGGGGCAGTGTCACCGCAAAGTCAGCAGAGAACAAATTCACCTGTCCACCAATCAAGTCTGTCATCGCGGCAGGCCCGCTCTTGTAGGGCACATGCGTCATCTGGATGCCCGACATGCTCATCAGCACTTCGGTGGACACGCGCTGCGAGGTGCTGGCGCTGGCAAACGTGAGCTGTGTCGGTTTGGCCTTGGCCAGTGCGACCAACTCTTTGAGGTTTTTGGCGGGCACATCGTTGTTGACGGCCACGATCAGGGGCACCGAGCCCATGTAGCCGATGGGGGCAAAAGCTGTGTCCTGGTCATAGGGCAGCTTTTTCATCAGGCTCTTTAGCGCGGCGTTGGTGCTGTTGGTGCCGACCATGATGGTGTAGCCGTCGGGGGCGGACTTGGCCACCGCGTCGGCGCCCAGCATGCCGTTCACACCCGCCTTGTTCTCAATGATGATGGGCTGTCCCAGCTGTTCGGACATCTTCTGTGCAAAGGCGCGACCGATCTGATCGGTGGCACTGCCCGCCGCAAACGGCACGATGGCCTTGATGGGTTTGCTGGGGTAGCTTTGGGCATGCGCTGTGGCGGTGGCCATCAAGGCGGCAGTCAGCAAGGTGGTGATGTGGATTTTTTTCATGGGTCGTTCCTGATTCAAAGGTTTAGGCTGTTGGATGCAACAGTGTGAAGTCTTTTGTCTCCACGGGTTTTGTAGGTCGGCACCTTCAGGTCCGACATGGGCTTGTCCTCAGGCTTGTCATGTCGGGGCTGAAGCCACCGACCTACGGGGTGAGTTGGCACCCATATTTCAGCGTGCTGGTTCAATATTCAATCACAAGGGTTAGCAGTTTGGCACTCAGGCATTTCCCGTGGGCGTCCAGCGCCAGCGAGCGGGTCACGCCGCCGCTCAGGGCCTGGTGCATGACGAAGTTGAGTGCGCCCAGCTGGGGCAGGCTGTAGCGTTCGACCGGGCCGTGCACGATGCCCTCATAGTGCTGCCTCACCCGATCAGGCGTGAGCGTTTTTTCGAGCAAGGCGAAGTCTTTTTTGTCGTAGGCAATCACCGACAGGGTGGAGCGGTTGCCTTTGTCTCCGGTGCGGGTGTGGGCGATGTCGCGCAGCAGCATCTCAGATCCCTTCGGCGTTGAGGAGCACGGTGCTGGTCTGCACCGCGTCACGAGGCATCAGCACTGCGGCTGCGGCAATGACTTCGCGTACCGAGCGTGCGGAACCACCGCCGCCCGCCGGGCCGTTGAGGTACAGCGCTTCGACTTCGTGCGCTACATGCTGGGCCTGGCGTTGTGTGGGCACGCGCAGTGCCACGCGGGCGCGCACCTCGGCTGGTTCTGTTGGCGTGTGGGTGTCGCCAGCGATGGCGTTGACGCCGATCAGATCGTAACGACCTTCGCAGTCCTTGTACCCAGCATCGGCCAGCCGTGCGCGCACCAGATCCAGGGCCAGCTGCCCGCGGGCTTGCGCGCCCGGGCCTGCGTAAGAGATTTGTCCCTCGCCGATGAAACCATCACGGTAGCCCACGGTGACTTTCAGCGTGTCGGTGCGGGCACTGCCGTGGCCGCCCGTCACTTGAACGCGGTCGGGGGCGATCTGTGTGAGCTCCACTTGCGAGAAATCGGCCACCACATCGGGCTGCAGGTAGCGCGTGGGGTTTTCGATTTCGTAGAGCAGTTGTTCGGTGCAGGTGGCCACCGTGACACAGCCGCCCGAACCCGCCACCTTGGTGATGACGGCATCGCCCGAGGCGCTGACCTCGGCCAAGGGAAAACCCAGCCGTGCCATGTTGGGCACATCCTTGAAGCCCGGATCGGCAAAGTAGCCGCCCGTGATTTGCGCTGCACATTCGAGCAAATGCCCTACCAGCACGCCTTTGCCCAGACGCTGCCAATCGTCCAGCGCCCAGCCAAAGTGGTGGACCAAGGGGGCCAGAAACATGGCCGGGTCGGCCACACGGCCGGTGATGATGACCTGCGCATCGGACTGCAGCGCAGGCAGCAAGGCCTCAGCGCCCAGGTAGGCGTTCGCCGAAATCAGTTGCGGATGCAGGTCAGCCAGAGTCTGCTCCGATTCGAGCACGGGCAGGGACAGGTAGTGTGTCGTCAGCGTAGTCAGCACATCGTCGCCCAGCACGACGGCGACCTTGACCTGGGGCAAACCCAGTTCGCGCGCGATGGCCAGCACCGCGTGCCCGGCTTGCAAAGGGTTGGCTGCGCCCATGTTGCTGATGATGCGGGTGCCTTGGTCCACGCAGGCTTTCAGCACAGCGCGCATGCGTTCGGCCAGCAGGGGGTCGAAGCCGCGCTCGGGCTGCTGGCTGCGTTCGAGCTGCGCCAAGGCTATCGTGCGCTCGGCCAGGCATTCAAAAACCAGGTAGTCCAGCTGCCCCTTTTCGGCCAGCTCCAATGCGGGTGGAATGCGGTCGCCTGCATAGCCCGCACCGGTGCCGATGCGCAAAATCTTTGGCGTGGTGTTCATGGCGGCATTATGTGTTTAATTGGGGGTCAGATCCCCATTAAACTGGGGTTTTCTCCACACCTTTTGCCCATGGCCCGTCAGCCCCGCCTCACAGTTGCCGCTTATCCGCACCATGTCATTCAGCGCGGCAACGACCGCCAGGCCATCGTGCGTGATGATGCTGACCGTGAACGTCTATTGGCCCTGTGGCAAGAGCACGCGCAGACCTTCAAAGTGGCCATCCATGCTTACGTGATCATGGACAACCACTTCCATTTGCTGGTCACGCCCGAAACCGACGAGGGCTTGCCGCAGATGATGCAAGCGGTGGGGCGGGCCTATGTGCGCTATTTCAATTTGCGTCACCATCGCACCGGCACCTTGTGGGAAGGACGTTACCGCAGCAACCTCATTGAGAGTGAGCGCTATCTTTTGGGGTGCATGGTCTACATTGACCTGAATCCGGTCCGGGCCGGCATGGTGGCGCAAGCGGCCGACTACAAGTGGTCCAGCCACAGGCACTGTATTGGGCAGGTGAGCGACAAATGCGTGACGCCGCATGCCCTGTTTTGGGGCTTGGGCAACACGCCATTTGCCCGTGAAGCTGCTTATGCCGAGCTGGTTCGGACTGGTTTGGCGCAGTCCGAGAAACAACAGTTAACCCAAAGCGCCTTGTCGGGTTGGGCTTTGGGGTCAGCCGATTTTGTGGGGCAATTGCAGCAGTTCACCGCCCGGCGACTGGCCCCGCGTAAGGCTGGGCGCCCTTTCAAGAAGGCGGCATTTTGAATCTGTCCCCGATTAATTAATGATCTGGATTTGGCTGGAATTAATTGGGATCTGACCCCAATTAATTGTCTTGGCATGGTTGCTGCAGTGCAGTAAACTCACCCCCCTGCGTAAAAACCCTAGGAGTGCGCCATGACCACGGCAGCCGATAAAGAACTCTTCCAACAAACCGGTCTGTATGACCCGGCCAATGAGCATGACGCTTGCGGTGTCGGCTTTGTGGCCCACATCAAAGGTCAAAAGAGCCACGCCATCGTGACGCAGGCCCTCAAGATTCTTGAAAACCTGGACCACCGGGGTGCTGTGGGTGCGGACGCGCTCATGGGCGACGGCGCCGGTATCCTGATCCAGCTGCCCGACGCGCTGTACCGCGAAGAGATGGCCAAACAGGGCGTGAACCTGCCGCCATTCGGCGAGTACGGTGTGGGCATGGTTTTCCTGCCCAAGGAACACGCTTCGCGCATGGCCTGTGAGCAAGAACTCGAGCGCGCCGTCAAGGCCGAAGGCCAGGTGGTGCTGGGCTGGCGCGATGTGCCTGTGAACCGCGACATGCCCATGTCGCCCCGCGTGCGCGAAAAAGAGCCGGTCATGCGCCAGATCTTCATCGGTCGTGGCGCCGATGTGATCGTGCAGGACGCGCTGGAGCGCAAGCTGTACGTGATCCGCAAGACCGCCAGCGCCGCCATTCAGGCGCTGCAGCTCAAGCACAGCAATGAGTACTACATCCCCAGCATGTCCAGCCGCACGGCGGTCTACAAGGGCCTGCTGCTGGCTGATCAAGTTGGCACCTACTATCTGGACTTGCAGGACGAGCGCTGCGTCTCGGCCCTGGGTCTGGTGCACCAGCGTTTCTCGACCAACACCTTCCCCGAGTGGCCGTTGGCTCACCCGTACCGCTATGTGGCGCACAACGGCGAGATCAACACCGTCAAGGGCAACTACAACTGGATGAAGGCCCGCGAAGGCGTGATGTCTTCGCCCGTGCTGGCCGCCGATCTGCAAAAGCTGTATCCGATCAGCTTTGCCGGTCAGTCCGATACCGCCACCTTTGACAACTGCCTGGAACTGCTCACCATGGCGGGTTACCCCATCAGCCAGGCCGTGATGATGATGATCCCCGAGCCTTGGGAACAGCACACCACCATGGACGAGCGCCGCAAGGCCTTCTATGAGTACCACGCTGCGATGCTGGAGCCCTGGGACGGTCCCGCCTCCATCGTGTTCACTGACGGCCGCCAGATCGGCGCCACGCTGGACCGCAACGGCCTGCGCCCTTCGCGCTACATCATCACCGACGACGACATGGTCATCATGGGTTCGGAAACCGGCGTGCTGCCGATTCCCGAAAGCAAGATCGTGCGCAAGTGGCGTCTGCAGCCCGGCAAGATGTTCCTGATCGATCTGGAACAAGGCCGCATGATCAACGACGAAGAGTTGAAAGCGGGCCTGGCCAGCGCCAAGCCTTACAAGCAGTGGATCGAGAACCTGCGCATCCGTCTGGACGATGTGGAGCACCCCGTGGCCGGCGAAGGCGCACAGGAGTTGCCGATCAGCCAGACCGAGCCCCAGTCCGTGGGCAACAGTATGACTTCGCCCGAGCTGCTGGATTTGCAGCAAGCCTTTGGCACCACGCAAGAGGACATCAAGTTCCTGCTGGCTCCGATGGCCTCTGCCGGTGAAGAAGCCATTGGCTCCATGGGCAACGACAGCCCGCTGGCCGTGCTGTCTGACAAGAACAAGCCGCTGTACAACTACTTCAAGCAGTTGTTCGCGCAAGTGACCAACCCGCCGATCGACCCGATCCGCGAAGCGATCGTGATGTCGCTGGTGTCCTTCATTGGCCCCAAGCCGAACCTGCTGGACATCAACCAGGTCAACCCACCCATGCGTCTGGAAGTCAGCCAGCCCATCCTGGACTTCGCCGACATGGCCAAGCTGCGCAACATCGAGCAAGCCACCCAGGGCAAGTTCAAGAGCGCCACGCTGGACATCACCTACCCCGCCCTGTGGGGCCGCGAAGGCGTGGAAGCCAAGCTGGCCTCGCTGTGCGCGGAAGCTGTGGACGCCATCAAGGGCGGCCACAACATCCTGATCATCAGCGACCGTGGCGTGAACGCCACCCAGGTGGCTGTGCCCGCGCTGCTGGCGCTGTCGGCCATCCACCAGCACCTGGTGACCGAAGGCCTGCGCACCACGGCTGGCTTGGTGGTCGAGACCGGCACCGCCCGCGAAGTGCACCACTTCGCCGTGTTGGCCGGTTACGGCGCTGAAGCCGTGCACCCCTACCTGGCGATGGAAACCCTGGCTGCCCTGCACAAAGAGCTGCCTGGCGACCTGTCGGCCGAGAAGGCCATCTACAACTACATCAAGGCGATCGGCAAGGGCCTGTCTAAGATCATGTCCAAGATGGGTGTGTCGACCTACATGTCGTACTGCGGTGCGCAGTTGTTTGAGGCCATCGGCATCAACACCGAGACCATCAACAAGTACTTCACCGGCACGGCCAGCCGCGTGGGCGGTATCGGCGTGTTCGAGATCGCCGAAGAAGCCTTCCGCATGCACACCGCCGCCTTTGGCGACGACCCGGTGCTGGCCACCATGCTGGACGCGGGCGGCGAATACGCCTGGCGCGCCCGTGGCGAAGAGCACATGTGGACGCCTGACGCGATTGCCAAGCTGCAGCACTCCACCCGTGCGGGCAACTTCAGCACGTACAAGGAATACGCGCAGATCATCAACGACCAGAGCAAGCGCCACATGACGCTGCGCGGTCTGTTCGAGTTCAAAATCGATCCGTCCAAGGCCATCCCGCTGGAGCAGGTCGAACCTGCCAGCGAAATCGTCAAGCGTTTCGCCACCGGCGCCATGTCGCTGGGTTCGATCTCCACCGAAGCGCACGCCACTCTGGCCGTGGCCATGAACCGCATTGGCGGCAAGAGCAACACCGGCGAAGGCGGCGAAGACGCCAACCGTTACCGCAACGAACTCAAGGGCATCCCGATCAAGCAGGGCGATTCCTTGAAGAGCGTGATCGGCGAAGCCAACGTCGAGGTCGATCTGCCTTTGCTGGCCGGTGACTCGCTGCGTTCACGCATCAAGCAAGTCGCATCAGGCCGTTTTGGTGTCACCGCCGAATACCTGTCCAGCGCCGATCAGATCCAGATCAAGATGGCCCAGGGTGCCAAGCCCGGTGAAGGCGGCCAGCTGCCCGGTGGCAAGGTGTCCGAGTACATCGGCAAGCTGCGCCACTCGGTGCCTGGTGTCGGCCTGATTTCGCCACCACCGCACCACGACATCTACTCCATCGAGGATTTGGCCCAGCTGATCCACGACCTGAAAAACGTGGCGCCGCACAGCGACATCAGCGTGAAGCTCGTGTCCGAAATCGGCGTCGGCACGATTGCCGCCGGTGTGGCCAAGTGCAAGGCCGACCACGTTGTGATCGCGGGTCACGATGGCGGCACGGGCGCTTCGCCCTGGTCCTCGGTCAAGCACGCAGGTTCGCCATGGGAAATCGGTTTGGCCGAAACCCAGCAGACCCTGGTGCTCAACGGCCTGCGTGGTCGCATCCGTGTGCAGGCCGACGGCCAGATGAAGACCGGCCGCGACGTCGCCATCGGCGCGCTGCTGGGTGCTGACGAATTCGGCTTCGCCACCGCACCGCTGGTGGTTGAGGGCTGCATCATGATGCGCAAGTGCCACCTGAACACCTGCCCTGTGGGTGTGGCCACGCAAGACCCGACTCTGCGTGCCAAATTCACCGGCAAGCCTGAGCATGTCGTGAACTACTTCTTCTTCATCGCCGAAGAAGTGCGTCAGATCATGGCCCAGTTGGGCATCGCCAAGTTTGACGACATGGTCGGCCGCGCCGACCTGCTCGACATGCGCGCTGGCGTGAGCCACTGGAAAGCCCGCGGTCTGGACTTCGGCCGCTTGCTGGCTGTGCCGCAAGTCACGATGGACGCCGAGGTGCGCCATGTGCAAACCCAGGACCACGGCTTGGCCAAGGCCCTTGACAACGTGCTGATCGCCAAGAGCCGTCCGGCCATCGACAAGGGCGAAAAAGTCCAGTTCATGGAAACGGCACGCAACGTGAACCGCTCCGTCGGTGCCATGTTGTCCGGCGCGGTGACCAAGGTGCATCCCGAAGGCTTGCCTGACGACACCATCCGCATCCAGCTCGAAGGCACAGGCGGTCAGTCGTTTGGTGCGTTCCTGTGCAACGGCATCACGCTGTACCTGATCGGTGAAGCCAACGACTACACCGGCAAGGGCTTGTCGGGTGGCCGCGTGGTGGTGCGCCCAAGCCTGGACTTCCGTGGCGTGGCTTCGCAAAACATCATCGTGGGCAACACCGTCATGTACGGCGCGACCACCGGCGAAGCCTTCTTCGCAGGCGTGGCTGGCGAGCGTTTCGCTGTGCGTCTGTCGGGCGCCACTGCGGTGGTCGAAGGCACGGGCGATCACGGTTGCGAATACATGACCGGCGGCACTGTCGCGGTGCTGGGCAAGACCGGCCGCAACTTTGGCGCGGGCATGAGCGGCGGTATCGCTTATGTGTACGACGAAGACGGCGAGTTCGCTTCGCGCTGCAACACCGCCATGGTCAGCATGGAAAAAGTGCTGTCCACGGCCGAGCAGGAAGCACAGATTGACCGCAAGGTCTGGCACCGCGACCAGAGCGACGAAGCACAGCTCAAGAAACTGCTGGAAGACCACTTCAAGTGGACCGGCAGCCAGCGCGCCCGCGAGTTGCTGGACAACTGGGTCACGGCCCGCGCCAAGTTCGTGAAGGTGTTCCCGAACGAATACAAGCGTGCTCTGGGCGAGATCAACGCCAAAAAAGCAGCCAAGGCCACCAAGCCTGTGGCGGCCTGAGCCCAACGTCAAGAATCGAAGGAAACATCATGGGAAAAGTCACAGGCTTCATGGAATTTGAGCGCATCGAAGAAGGCTACAAGCCCGTTGCCGAGCGCTTGAAGAACTACGGCGAATTCGTGATCGGTCTGACCGAAGAGCAAGCCAAAACCCAGGGCGCACGTTGCATGGACTGCGGCACACCGTTTTGCAACAACGGCTGCCCGGTCAACAACATCATCCCGGACTTTAACGACCTCGTCTACCACGGCGACTGGAAGAACGCGATCGAGGTGCTGCACAGCACCAACAACTTCCCCGAGTTCACCGGTCGCATCTGCCCCGCGCCTTGCGAGGCCGCTTGCGTGGTGAACTTCAACGGCGACGCCGTGGGCATCAAGTCGATCGAGCACGCCATCATCGACCGCGCCTGGGCCGAAGGCTGGGTCACACCCCGCCCTGCCAAGGTCAAGACCGGTAAAAAGGTCGCTGTGATTGGCGCTGGCCCTGCAGGTCTGGCCGCATCGCAGCAGCTGGCCCGTGCAGGCCACGACGTGACCCTGTTCGAGAAGAATGACCGCGTGGGTGGTCTGCTGCGCTACGGCATTCCTGACTTCAAGATGGAAAAGTCGCACATCGACCGCCGCGTCAAGCAGCTCGAAGCCGAAGGCGTGACGATCCGCACCAGCGTGCTGGTGGGTGAGTGGCCCAAGGATTCCAAGGTCACCAACTGGGCCAAGGAAACCATCAGCGCTGAACAGCTCAAGAAAGACTTTGACGCCGTGCTGTTGACCGGTGGCTCCGAGCAGTCGCGTGACCTGCCTGTGCCTGGTCGCGATCTGGACGGTATCCATTTCGCCATGGAATTCCTGCCCCAGCAAAACAAGGTCAATGCGGGCGACAAGGTCAAAGGCCAGCTGCGCGCTGACGGCAAAAACGTCATCGTGATCGGTGGCGGTGACACGGGCAGCGACTGCGTGGGCACCAGCACACGCCATGGCGCAGTCAGCGTGACCCAGTTCGAGGTGATGCCCGAGCCACCCGAAAAAGAGAACAAGCTGATGGTCTGGCCTTATTGGCCCATGAAGCTGCGCACCAGCTCCAGCCACGACGAGAGCGCCGAAAAAGGCCTGCTGCAACGCGAATTCGCCATTTCCACCAAAGAGTTCATTGGTGAAAAGGGCAAGCTCACGGGCTTGAAGACGGTGCACGTCGAGTTCAAGGACGGCAAGATGGTTGAGGTGCCCGGCACCGAGAAGGAATACAAAGCCGATATGGTTTTGTTGGCCATGGGTTTCACCAACCCGGTTGCCACCGTGCTCGACGCCTTCGGCATCGACAAAGATGCCCGTGGCAACGCCAAAGCCAGCACGGACTTCACAGGCGGCTATGCCACCAATGTGAGCAAAGTGTTCGCCGCCGGTGACATGCGCCGTGGCCAGTCGCTGGTCGTTTGGGCGATCCGTGAAGGTCGTCAGGCCGCTCGTGCTGTCGACGAGTTCCTGATGGGGCAAAGTGAGCTGCCACGATGAGCTTGGGTGTTCTAGGTAAAATCCCTAGAGCGCCAAGGTTGACATCCCGTTGACCTGGGACCGATAACATCGCAAGAGCCGGTTTGTCCGGCTCTTGTTTTTCATGAACACGTCCAATACATCCCCACTCGTTGAACTGCGCGATCTGAGCTTTGGCTACGGTGACCGGTTGATTTTGAGAAACCTGAGTTTCAAAATCCCGCGCGGCCAGGTCACGGCCTTGATGGGCGTCTCGGGTGGCGGCAAGACCACCGTGTTGCGCCTCATTGGTGGACAAATCCGGGCGCAACAAGGTCAGATGTTGCTGGATGGCCGTGATGTGGGTCAGATGAAACAAACTGAGCTGTACGCTGCACGACGCCGCATGGGCATGCTGTTCCAGTTTGGTGCTCTGTTCACCGACATGAGCGTGTTCGACAACGTGGCTTTTCCTTTGCGTGAGCACACAGCCTTGTCGGAAGACCTGATCCGCGACATCGTGTTGATGAAGCTGGATGCGGTGGGTTTGCGTGGTGCGCGTGACCTCAAACCGTCCGAAATTTCCGGTGGCATGAGCCGCCGTGTGGCCCTGGCCCGCGCCATTGCGCTGGACCCCGACCTGATCATGTACGACGAGCCCTTTGCGGGCCTGGATCCGATTTCCTTGGGCACCGCGGCGCGTTTGATTCGCCGCCTGAACGACAGTTTGGGCATCACCAGCGTGATCGTCTCGCACGATGTGACCGAAACCTTCGAGATCGCCGACCATGTGGTGATTCTGGCCAATGGCGGTCTGGCCGCGCAAGGCACGCCTGCCGAGTTGCGTGCGAGCACCGATCCTTTGATTCACCAGTTTGTGCATGCGCTCAGCGATGGGCCTGTGCCTTTCCACTACCCTGCACTGACTGCTGATGAAGATTACGACCGGAGGTCTGCATGAGTGTGATCCAGATGTTGGGTGCATTGGGCGCGGCCACCCGCGAGGCCTTGGCCGACTGGGGCTTTGGTGCCCGTTTGTTTTTCAAGTTGCTCAAGATGTCGGGTGCTGCGCTCAAGCGCTTTGGCTTGGTCCGTGATCAGGTGCATTTTTTGGGCAATTATTCTCTGGCCATCATCACGGTGTCGGGCCTGTTTGTGGGTTTTGTGCTCGGCTTGCAGGGCTACTACACCTTGCAGCGCTATGGCTCGGCCGAGGCCTTGGGCTTGCTGGTGGCGCTCAGTCTGGTGCGCGAGTTGGGGCCTGTGGTGGCCGCCTTGTTGTATGCGGGCCGTGCTGGCGCGTCGTTGACGGCCGAGATCGGTTTGATGCGTGCGGGTGAGCAACTCACGGCTTTGGAGATGATGGCCGTTGACCCGGTACAACGCATTTTGGCGCCCCGCTTCATGGGCGGCGTGATTGCCTTGCCTTTGCTCACGGCCGTGTTCAGCGCCGTGGGCATTTTCGGTGGCTATGTGGTGGGGGTGCTGCTCATCGGTGTCGATGCAGGCTCTTTCTGGAGCCAGATGCAAGGCGGCGTGGATGTCTTCAAGGATGTCGGCAACGGCATCGTCAAGAGCATCGTGTTTGGTGTGGCCGTGACCTTCATCGCCTTGTTGCAAGGGTATGTGGCCAAGCCCACCCCCGAGGGCGTGGCCAGCGCTACCACCCGCAGTGTGGTGGTTTCTTCTTTGTCGGTTTTGGGTCTGGACTTCATCCTCACCGCGATGATGTTCAGCATTTGAGGAGGACGACATGCAGCGTTCAAAAAATGATATCTGGGTGGGTTTGTTTGTGTTGCTGGGCGCTGTGGCCGTGCTGTTTCTGGCGCTCAAATCGGCTAATTTGCTGACCTTGAATTTCCGTTCGGACTACGAAGTCAGTGCCAAGTTCGACAACATCGGCGGTCTCAAGCCCGGTGCCGCCGTCAAGAGCGCAGGCGTGGTGGTGGGCCGCGTCAAGACCATCGAGTTCGATGGCGAGTCTTTTCAGGCCAAGGTGATTTTGGCCCTGCAGTCGCAAAACAAATTCCCGCAAGACAGCTCGCTGAAGATCCTGACCAGCGGCTTGCTGGGTGAGCAGTACCTGGACATCGCGCCGGGGGCGGATGAAAAGAATCTGGTTGCGGGTGACAAGATTGGGTCTACTCAGTCGGCGGTGATCCTGGAAAACCTGATCAGCCAGTTCCTGTACAGCCAGGCAGAGAAACCCAAGGCGGAAGGCGGCAAGCCATGAGTCCGGTCAGAAAACCTTGGTCGCTACTTCTGTTGGCATTGACATTGCTGATTTTGCAAGGTTGCGCCAGTGTCAAAAGTGCGGATGCACGCGATCCGTGGGAGTCCATGAACCGCAGCATCTACAACTTCAATGATGCCGTTGACACAGTGGCCATCAAGCCTGCCGCACAAATTTACGTGAATGTGGTCCCCAGCTTTGTGCGGACCGGTTTGCACAATGTTGTGACCAACTTGGGCGATGTCTGGTCCATGGTCAACAGCGCCATGCAGCTCAAGGGGCAGCACGCTGCAGAGAGCTTCATGCGCGTCAGCGTGAACACCGTGTTTGGCTTGGGTGGTGTGCTCGACATTGCGACAGAAATGCGTCTGGAGCGCCACAAGGAAGACTTTGGTCAAACCTTGGGTTTTTGGGGTGTCAAGCCGGGGCCTTACATGGTTTTGCCCATCCTGGGGCCATCCACCTTGCGTGACAGTCTGGCGTTTCCGGTGGATTACCAAGGCGATGCCACGCGCCAGTTCAGCGATCAGGCCACACGCAACAGTTTGACCGCTGTGCGCGTTGTGGACGTGCGTGCCAATTTGCTCAAAACCGTGGACACGGTCAAAGAGGCGGCATTGGATCCCTACACCTTCGTCCGCGATGCCTATTTGCAAAAGCGGGAAAATGATGTCTACGATGGCAATCCGCCGTCCAATTTTGATTACGGCGACCTGGATGCGCCTTGAGTGGTCACGTTACAGTTGCTCACAAGCGTTTGTCCAATCGCCTTTATAGTTTCTGCATGAAGAATTCATACCCTCTTACTTCGTTGAACCGTCGCCAGGTTATGGGTGCGACTTTGGCTGCTACGCTGATTGCGTCGGCGGGTGTGGTGTGGGCTGCTGATGAGGCGCCTGAAGTTTTCATCAAACGCATCACGAACGAAACGCTGGACATCATCAAGGCCGACAAGGCTTTGCGCAATGGCGATGTGAACAAATTGACCCAATTGGTGGATGACAAGGTCATGCCGCATGTCAATTTCCGCCGCATGACCTCATTGGCCACTGGCCCTGCTTGGCGCAAAGCCACGCCCGAGCAACAAAAACGTTTGCAAGACGAGTTCAAAACTTTGTTGGTGCGCACCTATGCGGGTGCTCTGAGTCAGGTCAGCGATCAGGTGGTGGTGGTCAAGCCTTTGCGCGCAGGCCAGGAAGACAAAAACCTGGTGGTCAACACCGAAGTGCGCGGCAAAGGCGACCCGATTCAGCTCGATTACCGCTTGGAAAAAACGCCCGGAGAGGGCTCTGGCTGGATGATTTTTGACCTGAACGTCTTGGGTGTCTGGCTGATCGAAAACTACCGCACCCAGTTCACCAAGGAAATCAATGCCGGCGGCATTGATGCGCTGATCGCCAGTTTGGTGGCGCGCAACAAGACCAACGCACGCAATTCCTGATGAGCAGGGTGGGAGCCGAGTTCATGAACGCCTTGAAGTTGCCACCGACCCTGATGCATGAGCAGGCCAATGCTTGCCTGTCGCAGTGGGTGAGCCAGCTTCAAGTACAAGTGGTAGCGGCTCAGCCAGAGCCGGTGCTGGTGGACGCTTCGGCGCTCAGCGACTTTGATTCTTCGGCTTTGGCTGTTTTGCTGGGCCTGCGGCGTGTGGCCAAGGCGCAGGGCCGTACGGTTCATGTGGCAGGCATGTCGGCTCGTTTGCGCGAATTGGCCACTTTGTACGGTGTGCTGGACCTCTTGCAGCCTGCCTGAGGCTGTTCTCGGGGCAAATCCCCGGTCTTTTTGCCTTGTTCTGCCGATCTACGCCTTGGGCCAGTGGGTCAGCACTTAAAATAAGGCCCTCCCATGTCTGCGCTCTCTTTCCAATCCGTCTCCAAAATCTTTCCTGCCAAACAGGCGGGCGCTGCCGCATTGCGTGCGCTCGATCAGGTCAGCTTCGAAGTCGAGGAGGGCGAGTTCTTTGGTTTGCTGGGCCCCAATGGTGCGGGCAAGACCACGCTGATCAGCATTCTGGCGGGCTTGGCCCGTGCCAGCCAAGGCCAGGTTCTGGTGCATGGCCACAACGTGCAAAGCGATTACGCGGCCGCCCGCCGTTTGTTGGGCGTGGTCCCGCAAGAGCTGGTGTTTGATCCGTTTTTCACGGTGCGCGAGTCGCTGCGCATTCAGTCAGGCTATTTTGGTGTCAAGAAAAACGACGCCTGGATCGACGAGTTGCTCGACAGCCTGGGCCTGACCGACAAAGCCAACGCCAACATGCGTCAGCTCTCGGGCGGCATGAAGCGGCGCGTTTTGGTGGCGCAGGCCCTGGTGCACAAGCCGCGTGTGATCGTGCTGGACGAGCCCACCGCAGGCGTGGACGTTGAATTGCGCCAAACACTTTGGCAGTTCATTGCCAAACTCAACAAACAAGGCCACACCGTCTTGCTGACCACCCACTACCTCGAAGAGGCCGAGGCTTTGTGCGGCCGAATTGCCATGCTCAAGCGCGGCCAGATGGTGGCGCTCGAGAAAACATCGGTGTTGCTCAAATCCGCTACCAGCCAGGTGCTGCGCTTCAAGCTCGATGGCGAGCTACCCCCTGCGGTGGCTGCCGTGGCGCGTGTCACAGGCCGCATTGTGCAGGTGCCTGTCAACAATGCGCTGGACATCGAAACGTGTCTCAACACGGTGAGATCAGCGGGTCTGGTGGCCGAGGACGTGGAGATTCGTCAGGCCGATCTGGAAGACGTGTTCCTGGAGGTGATGAACCGCCAGCAATCCCATGCAGGAGCAGTGGCATGACGGGCTGGCAAACCCTGCTGTACAAGGAAGTGCTGCGCTTTTGGAAAGTCGCTTTCCAGACCATCGCTGCGCCGGTGTTGACCTCGGTGCTCTACATGCTGATCTTCGGTCATGTGCTCGAAGACCATGTCAAGGTGTATGACCAAGTGGCCTACACCTCGTTTTTGCTGCCGGGGCTCATCATGATGGGTGTGCTGCAAAACGCCTTTGCCAACAGCTCGTCGAGCCTGGTGCAAAGCAAGATCATGGGCAACATCGTGTTCCTGTTGCTCACGCCCTTGTCACACTGGAGCTGGTTCGTGGCCTATGTAGGCTCTTCGGTGGTGCGTGGCTTGGCCGTGGGCCTGGGCGTGTTCGTCATCACTGGCTGGATGGTCAACATCCAGTTCATGTACCCCTTGTGGATTCTGGCCTTCGCCGTTCTGGGGGCCGCCATGATGGGGGCTTTGGGTGTGATCGCAGGCCTGTGGGCCGAGAAGTTCGATCAGATGGCCGCCTTCCAGAACTTCATCATCATGCCCATGACCTTCTTGTCGGGCGTGTTCTATTCCATCCATTCACTGCCCGCTTTCTGGCAGCAGCTGAGCCACCTCAACCCGTTTTTCTACATGATCGACGGCTTTCGTTACGGCTTTTTCGGTCAAAGCGATGTGTCCCCTTGGACCAGCCTGGGTGTGGTGGCTATGGCCTTGACCCTGGTCAGTGGCGTCACCCTTCACCTTTTGCGCACCGGCTACAAAATCCGGAGCTGAACACCATGAATGCAGAGCAACTTCGTTCCATCATCGCTGCCGGCCTGGCATGTACGCACCTGGAAGTCGATGGAGATGGTCGTCACTGGAGCGCGGTGGTCGTGTCAGAAGCATTTGCAGGATTGCGCTTGATCGCGCGCCATCAAAAGGTGTATGCCACCTTGGGTCAAAAGATCCAGACCGACGAGGTGCATGCCTTGTCGATGAAAACTTACACCCCCGCCGAATGGGCGGCTTTGCCTCGCTGAGCTTGACAAGAACATGGACAAACTGAAAATTCGTGGCGGCAATCGCCTCCATGGCGTGCTGGACGTGGCAGGCGCCAAAAACGCAGCCTTGCCTGAGTTGTGCGCCGCCTTGCTGAGCGCCGAGCCAGTCACCTTGGTCAATGTGCCGCGTCTGCAGGACGTGGCCACCATGCTCAAGCTGATTCGCAACATGGGCGTGACGGCAGAGCACCATGAGGATGGCCGCGTCACGCTCGATGCGGGCGGTTTGAACAACCCTGAAGCCCCGTATGAACTCGTGAAAACCATGCGCGCTTCCGTGCTGGCACTGGGGCCATTGCTCGCCCGTTTTGGCAAGGCCAAAGTGTCCCTGCCCGGCGGTTGTGCCATCGGTTCGCGCCCAGTGGATCAGCACCTCAAGGGCTTGCAAGCCATGGGCGCCGAAATCACGGTCGAACACGGCTACATGTTGGCCTGCTTGCCTGCGGGCCGTACGCGTCTGAAGGGCGCGCACATCACCACCGACATGGTCACCGTGACCGGCACTGAAAACTTCATGATGGCTGCGGCTTTGGCCGAGGGCGAGACGGTCCTCGAAAACGCAGCGCAAGAGCCCGAAATCACCGACTTGGCCGAGATGCTGATCAAGATGGGCGCGAAGATCGAAGGCCATGGCACCAGCAAGATCCGCATTCAGGGTGTGGAGCGCTTGCACGGTTGTGAGCACCAAGTCGTGGCCGATCGGATTGAAGCCGGTACTTTTTTGTGTGCCGTGGCAGCCACGGGCGGTGATGTCGTGCTGCGCCACGGTCGAGCCGACCATCTGGATGCGGTCATCGACAAACTGCGTGATGCGGGTGCGACCATCGAATCAGGTACTGATTTCATCCGCGTGAAGTCCGAAGGCCGCCTGAAGGCCCAGAGCTTTCGCACCACCGAATACCCTGGCTTTCCAACCGACATGCAGGCCCAGTTCATGGCCCTTAACTGCATCTCGCAAGGCGCGAGCAAAGTGACCGAAACCATTTTTGAAAACCGCTTCATGCACGTCAA
>JACCDQ010386016.1_pt1 | contig 45361 bp, 41 predicted proteins | sample 7446031 | NCBI WGS metagenome assembly JACCDQ01 (sample SAMN15323442, study PRJNA562643) | freshwater metagenome | isolation source: river surface water | place: USA:Blue River Watershed | collected 2017-08-17
CCTGTTCATCGATTTGTTCGTGATTTTGCACCAGAGCGAAGTCTCTGACCCTGCGGAGCAATCGATTAGCGATTCTCGGTGTACCGCGGCTCCTGCTAGCGATTGCCAGTGCTCCAGCAGCTGACAGCAACACACCAAGCTTTCCGGCAGCCCTGTCAATAACCTGGACGAGTTCGGCATCGGAGTAGAACTCCATGTTGGCGGTGAATCCAAAACGATCTCTCAGTGGACTCGCGAGCAGGCCACTCCTGGTGGTCGCCCCAACCAAAGTGAAAGGCTCGAGATCCAGCGGTACTGATGTTGCGCCTGGCCCCTTGCCCACCATGATGTCGATTCGAAAGTCTTCCATCGCGAGGTAGAGCATTTCCTCGGCGCTTCGGCTCATGCGGTGAATCTCGTCGATAAATAAAACATCTCCGGAAACCAGTGACGAGAGAATTGCGGCAAGGTCTCCAGCGTGCTGAATGGTTGGCCCACTGGTGAGCCTCAAGTTGCTCTTACCCTCGTTTGCGACAATCATCGCGAGAGTTGTTTTTCCGAGGCCGGGAGGACCGGCGAACAACATGTGATCTGCGCTTCTCGATTGCATTCTCGCCGCTTCGAGAATGAGCGAAACCTGTTGACGCACGGTTTCTTGACCGATGAACTCATCGAGCGACTGCGGCCTCAGTGAAGATTCAAATGCGAGTTCGCTCTGATCCGGATCTGGATTGGTTACGTCGTTCATTTCTACTTACTTAGCAGTGCTAGACATTCGCGAATAAGTGTGGCCAAATCCTTGTCACCAGCGGTTTTGGTGACGGTCTGCACAACTGGCAGTGCGATGCGTTCGTTCCAGCCGAGACTTTGCAATGCGGAAAGCAAATCCGAATCCTGCGAGTTCCCAGTTTTCGAAGTCGACTTGAGTTTGCCGGCGAGGGTTACGTTAATGAGCTTCGCAGTTTTGACACCAACGCCGCTCACTGATTCGAATGGCTTCGAATCATCCGAGGTCACAGCAAGAGAAATCTCGGCGGGTGAAAGGGTGGAGAGAATCATTAGCGCAGTCTTTGGGCCAACCCCGGAAACGCTTCTAAGCAAGTCAAAAAGCCCTTGCTGCTCAGTGCTTTCGAAGCCAAAAAGTTGAGAACTGTCCTCGCGGACAATCTGCGTGGTTAGTAGAAAAAGATCCTGCCCAGGTTCAACTGAGCTAGAAATCAACCTGGGTACGCTTACCAAATAGCCGACACCTTGGACATCGAGAACGACCGACCCGGTGGTCCTGGTCTGTACTGTTCCTCGAAGCGATGCAATCACGCAAAAAGACTAACTAAGCCTGGCGAGATTTCTTGGATGCCGCCTCGGCTTTACGCCAAGCCTCTTGCGCTTTGGTGATTGGTGCGCCGCTAACTTCAGCTGCCGGACGCCATCCCGCTGTGATTGCAATCGCTAAGGCGTCAGCAGCATCGGCAGGCTTTGGAACTTCCTTGAGACCGAGTAGTTTCGCAACCATGAAGCCAACCTGCTCCTTGTTCGCTCTTCCGGAACCGGTTACGGCCGCTTTTACCTCGGATGGTGTGTGCAGTTGAATTGGGATTCCGCGTTGGTTGGCGAGTAACAACACGACACCTGAGATCTGAGCGACGCCCATCACAGTGCGCAAATTTTGCTGCGCGAACACCCGCTCTAGGGCAACCAGTTCAGGCTTGTATTCATCAAGTTTTGCCGAAAGCTCGGTTGCTATGCGACCGATTCGCTCGTCGAGTGAAAGCGAAGTGTCTGTGCGGAGTGTGTCAACATGAACGAACTTAACCGAACGTCGAAGTCCTACTTCGATGACGCCAACGCCGCATCGGGTGAGACCTGGGTCCACACCTAGAATGCGACGCCCCATTTGGCTTAGTCGCGTTCTAACTGGGCTAGAACTTCTGGGCTCATGTCGAAGTTCGTGTAAACGTTCTGCACATCGTCCGAATCTTCAAGCTCATCGATTAGTTCGATAACCTTGCGTGCGGTATCTGCATCTACCTGCATCGGAAGCGACGACACGAATTCTGCATCAGCGGACTCGTAATCGATTCCTGCGCTTTGAAGAGCCGTACGCACTGCAACCATGAGACTTGGATCGGTAGTGATTACGAATTGTTCACCACGGTCTTCAATGTCTTCGACACCAACTTCTAGAACGGCCTCGAGAATCGAATCTTCGTTAGTACCGCTTGATTTCGAAACAACGATGACGCCTTTGCGACTGAATTGATAGGCAACGCTGCCAGGATCGGCCATGGTGCCATTGCCGTTTTTGAACGCAAGACGAACTTCGGCTGCTGCACGGTTCTTGTTGTCTGTTAGACACTCCACCAAGAGTGCGACACCATTAGGACCGTAACCCTCGTACATGATGGTTTGGTATTCGACTGCGTCTGCTCCACCACCGGAACCGCGCTTTATGGCACGATCGATGTTGTCGTTCGGAAGTGATGACTTACGGCCTTTTTGGATTGCGTCGTAAAGTGCAGGGTTGCCGTCTGGATCAGGGCCACCCAGTCGTGCTGCGACTTCGATGTTCTTGATTAGCTTGGCAAAGAGTTTCGCACGCTTGCCGTCGATTGCGGCTTTTTTGTGCTTAGTGGTCGCCCATTTGGAGTGGCCAGACATAATGCTCCCGTTGATGAAGATTTTCTAAGAGTTTACTTCAGACTAAATCGTGTCAATTAGCAACTTGTGAATACGATTCTCACCGGTCACTTCTGGGTGAAAGCTGATTCCGATACATCTTCCCTGTCGCACACCAACGATTCGACCGTCTTCAAGGCGTGCAATAACCTCTACCCCGGGTCCAACTTCTTCGACGATGGGTGCTCGTATAAAGGCCGCGTGTACCAGGCCGTGCACACCCGTGACAGTCAGATCTGACTCAAAGGAGTCATTTTGATTTCCAAAGGCGTTTCGGCGGATGGAGACGTCTAACCCACCGAAGGATTTCTGATCGCTGGAAGGATCCAAAATATTTCCAAGCATAATCAAGCCGGCGCATGTGCCAAGGACCGGAAGACCACCAGCGATAGCGTCGCAAATTGGCTGATACATTCCAAAAATTTCTGACAACTTGGATATCGTCGTCGACTCGCCACCGGGGATAACTAGTGCATCGACAGACGCCAGCTGACTCGGAGTCTTAACTTCTTGGACATCGACATCAAGAGTTTGCAGTGTCCGGAGATGTTCACGTACATCCCCCTGCAGGGCCAGTACGCCTATGAGCTTTCTATTTGCCAATTACCAACCGCGGTCGGCGAGACGGTGAGGTGCCGGAATGTCATTGACGTTGATTCCAACCATTGCTTCGCCAAGTCCGCGACTAGCTTCGGCGAGCACCTGCGGGTCGTTATAGAAAGTCACAGCCTTGACGATTGCCTTTGCACGTGCAACAGGATCGCCAGACTTAAAGATTCCAGAACCAACAAAAACACCGTCTGCACCAAGTTGCATCATCATTGCAGCATCAGCTGGCGTTGCAACGCCACCGGCAGTGAACATAACGACCGGAAGTTTTCCGGTCTGTGCCACTTCGCGAACCAATTCATATGGTGCCTGAAGTTCTTTCGCCGCGACATACAGTTCGTCTTCGGTCTTGGCTGCAAGTGCACGAATTTCGCCACTGATGGTGCGAATGTGCTTGGTTGCCTCAGATACATCTCCGGTACCGGCCTCGCCCTTTGAGCGAATCATTGCAGCACCTTCGGTAATACGTCGCAACGCTTCGCCGAGGTTCGTGGCGCCACAAACAAATGGGGTGGTGAACTTCCACTTATCTATGTGGTTTACATAGTCAGCTGGACTTAGCACCTCAGACTCGTCGATGTAATCGACACCAAGTGCCTGGATAATTTGCGCCTCAACGAAGTGTCCGATACGAGCCTTTGCCATAACTGGGATCGAGACCGCTTTGATAATGCCGTCAATCATGTCTGGGTCAGACATGCGAGCAACGCCGCCCTGCGCACGAATGTCTGCGGGTACTCGCTCAAGGGCCATAACTGCGACGGCACCTGCGTCTTCCGCAATCTTTGCCTGCTCTGGTGTGACGACATCCATAATTACGCCACCCTTAAGCATCTCGGCGAGGCCGCGCTTTACTAGGGAGCTTCCGGTGGTTGGCTTGTTATCAGTCATGCCACAATTCTAAGCGCTGTATTTATCCCAAGCTGTTTGAATTTCTTCTCTGACTTCACCGAGCAATCGTGGTAAGGCCTTGGTTTCGGCAATGATTGGGAAAAAATTCGCATCGTTGCGCCAGCGAGGGACGATGTGCTGATGCAGATGTCCGGCAATACCTGCCCCGGCGACCTCCCCCTGATTCATTCCAATGTTGAAACCGTGATTCTTGCTAACACCGCTCAACACACGCATGGCCTGTTGGGTAAGTTCGGCGATTTCGTTGACTTCTTCTGGTGTCGCCAAATCATAGGTAGAAACATGGCGATAAGGGCATACGAGCAGATGACCGCTGTTGTAAGGGAAAAGGTTAAGTAACACGAATCCCGTTTTGCCGCGATGAACAATAAGTGCCTGCTCGTCACTCATTCCCGGAGCGAGGCAAAATGGGCATTCGTGGTCTGGTGGTTGCTGCCCCTCTTTGATGTAGACCAAACGGTGCGGAGTCCAGAGGTGCTGGAAGGCATTTGGTACACCAGGAAGGTCAGCAGAATTTTCCACGACTAAACCTGAGTTTTGTTGTTCACGATTTCAAGAATGCGAGCAATTGCTTCCGCAATCGGTATGCCATTTTCTTGAGTCCCGTCCCTGAACCTGAACGAAACCGCTCCCGAATCGCGATCCTGACCACCTGCGATAAGCATGAATGGAACCTTCGCCTTGGTGTGATTCAGAATCTTCTTCTGCATTCGGTCATCGCTGTGATCCACACTGATTCGAATTCCGTGTGAACGAAGTTGCGCAGCAATTTCATCTAGGTAACCAGCGAATTCTTCCGCAACTGGAATACCAACCACCTGAAGAGGCGCAAGCCATGGTGGGAAGTGGCCTGCATAGTGCTCAGTGAGCACACCGAAGAATCGCTCGATCGAACCAAATAGTGCACGGTGAATCATTACCGGACGTTGACGGGTACCATCGCTTGCGGTGTATTCGAGTTCGAAACGCTCTGGGAGATTAAAGTCCAACTGAATAGTCGACATCTGCCAGGTGCGCCCGATTGCATCTCTAGCTTGAACTGAAATCTTCGGACCGTAGAATGCGGCTCCGCCTGGATCCGGAACTAGTTCCAACCCCGATTGCTTGGCAACCTTTTCCAAGGTCGCTGTGGCTGTTTGCCAAACTTTGTCGTCGCCAACAAACTTCGGGTTGCCCTCTTCCTTGGTTGAAAGCTCTAGATAGAAGTCATCGAGCCCGTAATCGCGAAGCAAACCGAGCACGAAATTCAGAACGTTGGTCAGTTCGACTTCCATGCTCTCAGGAGTGACAAACAGATGAGCATCATCCTGAGTCATGCCGCGGACACGAGTAAGACCGTGCAAAGTTCCAGACTTCTCGTATCGATAAACAGAACCAAATTCAAACATGCGAAGCGGAAGGTCTCGATACGAACGTGACTGTGAACGGAAAATCAAAATGTGGAACGGGCAGTTCATCGGCTTGAGGTAGTAGTCCTGCCCCTGTTTACGAACGATTCCCTGCTCGTCAACTTCCTCGTCGAGTTTCATTGGTGGGAACATGCCATCGGCATACCAACCTAAGTGACCAGAAATTTCGAAGAGATTCGACTTAGTAATGTGTGGCGAATAAACGAATTCGTAACCAGATTCTTCGTGGCGTTTGCGTGAGTAATCTTCCATCACGCGGCGCATAATTCCACCCTTTGGATGGAACACAGCAAGTCCAGAGCCAATCTCCTCAGGGAACGAGAAGAGATCCAACTCCTGACCTAGACGTCTGTGATCGCGTTTTGCGGCTTCTTCTAGCCGCTCCTGGTGTGCGCGAAGTTCGTCCTTGGTGGGCCAGGCGGTTCCGTAAATACGCTGCAACTGTTTGTTTTTCTCGTTACCGCGCCAGTATGCGGCAGCAACTCGAGTGAGCGCGAAGGCGTTGCCGATCATCCTGGTGTTCGGTAGATGCGGACCCCTGCAGAGATCCTTCCAAACAATGTTTCCAGTTGCTGGGTCGACATTGTCATAAATGGTTAGCTCGCCGGCACCAACTTCTGCAGAGCCTTCGCCGACGTCCCCGCCTTTGAGGCCAATTAGTTCGAGCTTGTATGGTTCACCGGCAAGCTCCACTCGAGCGTCGCCGTCATTTGTCACTCGACGAATGAAACGCTGACCAGACTGAATAATCTTCTGCATTTGCTTCTCAAGTGCGCGCAAATCTTCCGGCGTGAACGGGTTCTCGACATCAAAGTCGTAGTAGAAGCCATCGGTGACCGGAGGACCGATGCCGAGTTTGGCCTCTGGATTGACATTCTGAACCGCTTGGGCAAGAACGTGGGCGGCAGAGTGTCGAAGGATGTTCAGACCGTCTGGGCTAGAAATCGAAATACCCTCGGCGGTGTCGCCATCTGTCAACTTGTGTGCAAGATCACGCAATTCACCGTTGACACGCATTGCCACAATGGTCTTGTCCGTGAAAAGCCCAAACCCGTCAGCACCTGACGCTAATTCGGTTGCTAATCCATCAACTGTGACCTTCAAAATGGCACCTTCCAATCCCCCCAATTCTAGCCGCGTGCTTAGGCGTGCCTTGCTAGCCACGAGGGCTGCAATAGTGTTTTCTGTAAACCATGACCTCGAAGAAACGACTAAGTAAGTCTGAGCAAGAACTAAATCGCGTTGAGGATGCCATAATCGCATCCGAAGAATTCCAGAAGAATTCAATGGCAGCCAAACTCAACTGGCTTCGTGCCGGTGTGCTCGGGGCAAACGATGGAATCGTTTCAACCGCTGGCCTGGTCATGGGCGTGGCTGGTGCTAACCCTAGTAACAGTGGCGCAATTTTCATCGCTGGTGTCGCCGGCTTGGTTGCCGGTTCAATCTCAATGGCCGGTGGCGAATACACCTCGGTATCCGCGCAAAAGGATTCGGAAATCGCAGCTCTGAATAAAGAACGTCAGGAATTGATTGACGATCCTGCCAAGGAACTTCGCGAGCTCATTTGGTTCTACGAGCAGAAGGGACTCTCATTCGACACAGCCTCGGTGGTTGCCAATGAGCTAACCGCAAAGGATGCACTTCGAGCCCACGCCGAAGCGGAATTGGGAATTGATTCGGACCAGCACGTCAGCCCGACTCACGCGGCACTTGCCTCGCTAGTAGCTTTTGCTTCCGGTTCACTACTGCCGCTTCTTGCGATCACTAGTTTTGGCGAAGATCTCAGAATTTTCGCGACTGTGGCAGCCGTTGTGCTTTCGCTGGCGCTAACCGGATACGTCGGTGCCAAAATTGGTGGGGCGAAGAGTCTGCGTGCAATCATCCGCAACGTCTCAGTATCACTTCTGACAATGGGTATTACCTATGCAATTGGTTACCTGCTGGGCACTAACGTCGCCTAACCGCAAGTAATATCAAACCCGTGAGTAAATTCCAACGGGTCGACGTAGCTCTTATTGGTGGCGGAATCATGAGTGCCACCCTCGGGACTTTTCTTAACCTTCTAGAGCCGGGCCTAAAGATGGTTGCCTTCGAAAGACTCGAAGATGTCGCACTTGAAAGCTCAAACCCTTGGAACAACGCAGGCACGGGCCACGCAGCACTCTGCGAGCTTAACTACATGCCGAATCCAGATGATCCGACTAAAGCCATTGCTATCAATGAGCAATTCCAGTTGAGCCGTCAGTTTTGGGCGTACCTGGTCAAGCAGGGCATTCTTGCCGACCCTCGTTCATTTATTCACTCGACTGCGCACATGACCTATGTGAAAGGCAAAAAGGATGTCGAATACTTAAGCCGCCGAGCTGAGGTTCTCAAGAAGCAGCCACTGTTCAAGGGCTTCGAATTCAGCACTGATCACAAGAAAATCGGCAAGTGGGCTCCGCTTCTTATTGAGGGTCGTAGTAAGGATCAGCTCATAGCTGCCACCCGTATCGAATCGGGCACCGATGTCGACTTCGGAGCAATCACCCGCCAGTTGTTTGGTTACCTTCGTGAATCAGACATTCCTGTACACACAAGCACCGAGGTTCAGAAGTTGCGCCGCACACCTGATGGTTGGCACATCACGGCGAAGAACTCGCATACGGGAGAAACCACTTACACGGAGGCAAAGTTCGTCTTCGTGGGCGCGGGTGGCTGGGCTCTTAAGTTGTTGCAGAAATCCGGAATTCCGGAGGCGAAGGGTTATGGACTCTTCCCTGTGAGTGGCTCATTCCTCCAAACCACAAATCCGGAAATAGTCGCACGTCACCAGGCAAAGGTTTACAGCCAGGCTTCAGTCGGTGCTCCCCCGATGTCCGTGCCTCACCTTGATACTCGAGTTGTCGACGGAAAGGCTTCGTTGCTTTTCGGTCCGTACGCCGGTGCTATTCCGAAGTTCCTTAAATTCGGGTCATTGTTAGACCTTCCGCTTGCAGTACGTCCTTCTAACTTGGTTCCATATCTATCGGTGGCATTCAAGAACCTAAGTTTGATCAAATATCTGGTTGGCGAATTAACCAAGTCAAAAGCGAAGCAATTTGAATCACTCAAGGACTTTTATCCCGAAGCAGATCCGAAGGATTGGAAACTTATCGTCGCGGGTCAACGCGCGCAGGTCATCAAGCGACTGCCTGACGGCTCAGGCACTCTGCAGTTCGGCACAGAAGTTGTGTCATCCGCTGACGGAAGTATCGCCGGTCTACTCGGCGCTTCACCTGGAGCTTCGACATCCGTACACATCATGCTTGAAGTGCTCGAGAAATCATTCGCAAGTGACTTCGCTGGCTGGCAAAAGAAACTCAAGCGAATTATTCCTTCGCTTGGAGAAGACCTCAATTCGAATCCAAAACTCGCCAGAGAGATACTGGACTCCACCGCCAAAACTCTAAAGTTGCAGGCATAAAAAGAGACCCTCGAAATGAGGGTCTCTTTTTTTTATTTGAGTGGTCGATACTGGGATCGAACCAGTGACCCCTTCCATGTCAAGGAAGTGCGCTACCGCTGCGCCAATCGACCGTGGTGTAACTAAATAACCCTGTTTCTGAACTACTCAGAGGTGGAGACGGGATTTGAACCCGTGGTTTTACAGCTTTGCAGGCTGCTGCTTTGGGCCGCTCAGCCACTCCACCAATTCAGTTGCTCTAGGAACAACTGCATTGGGCTTACGCCCGCTGCGAGCGGATGACGAGATTCGAACTCGCGACCCCAACCTTGGCAAGGTTGTGCTCTACCAACTGAGCCACATCCGCGTATCTTGTTTCCAAGACCTAGATACTCTAACCCAGAATCTGGGCGATTTTCAACTATCCGCGCCACTTCCATCGTGGGTCGCTTCCCGAGTAGCCGAGTTCGCCGTGCTGTACCAGGTCAACTCCGGCAATCTCATCGGTGCTGGTCACGCGGAATCCGATGGTCTTTTGGATGGCTGTCGCAATCAGCCACGACATCACAAAGGCGTAGAAACCTACCGCAAGGCAACCTATGGCCTGGCGACCAAGCTGCTCGAATCCGTGTCCAAAGAAGAGACCGGACTGATCAGCGAAGAGTCCGATGTACAAGGTTCCTATCAAACCCGCGACAAGGTGCACGCCGACTACGTCTAGAGAGTCATCAAAACCAAACTTGAACTTCGCTTCGATAGCGATGGCACAGACCACTCCGACAATCGCACCAAGGACCAGCGCCCAAGCCGGATCAAGGTATGCGCACGAGGGTGTGATGGCAACTGCTCCCGCAACGGCTCCGGTTGCGATACCAACTGAGGTGGCTTTACCGTGTTTGAGTTTCTCGTAGAGCCCCCAAGACAACATCGCACCGACTGGGGCTGCGAGGGTATTAATGAACGCCAGTGAAGCCACGCCATCTGCAGCGGTTTCAGAACCCGCGTTGAAGCCGAACCAACCAAACAGCAGAATTGCTGCGCCGATCAGTACTAGCGGCACGTTGTGAGGCGCGTGCATGCCTTTCGTGAAACCGAAGCGTTTACCCACTACCAAAGCAACGGCCAGGGCCGAGGCCCCCGAGGCAACTTCTACAACAGTGCCTCCAGCGAAGTCGAGCAATCCAACTTCGTGTACGAGCCAGCCACCAGAAATCATCCTTCCATCGACCACCGTGAAATTGAAAACCCAGGACGCGACAGGGAAATAAACCAAGGTCGCCCAAACACCGGCGAACACCATCCAAGAACCGAATTTTGCACGGTCCGCAATTGCTCCCGAAATCAGTGCCACTGTGATGATGGCAAAGGTTCCTTGGAATCCACCAAAGGCGAAGGGGAAGCCATCTCCAGACTTTGCTGCGGCCAAAGCATCATTCATGTACAGCTTCTCGGGTGAGAGACCTATAATCGAGTCGATGCCAATGAACCCTGGATCAGTACCATTGCTGAATGAAATCGCATAACCGTAAACAATCCAAAGCACACTGATTAGACCGAGTGATCCAAACGACATCATCATCATCGATACGACACTCGAGGCCCTAACCAGTCCTCCGTAAAAAAACGCCAGCCCTGGGGTCATGAGTAGCACAAGTGCTGAACAAATAATCAAGAACATCGTGTTGTCCTGATGCATAACCTTCTCCTGCTCTGAACACGCCAAAAGGAAGGCACCTTTCGGCACCTTCCTAATGACGCAATTTAGTGTTGCGTGAAACTAACTACCCTCGATCTGCACCAAATGCATAGGCCTCTTCACCGTGAACCACGGTGTCGATACCAGCGATTTCGTCTTCAGCCTTAACTCGGAATCCGATCGTCTTCTCGACAACCCAACCGATAATAAGCGCGAGAACGAAGCTGTAAACCAACACTGCTGCGGCACCGATAGCCTGAGCGCCTAGCTGGTGGAAACCGTATCCAAATGCAGCTCCAACTCCGTTGCCGAATAGTCCAATCCAAAGCGTTCCGACGATACCTCCAACAAGGTGAATACCAACTACGTCTAGAGAGTCATCGAATCCGAGGCTGAACTTTAGATCGACTGCAAGAGCACAGAGTGCTCCAGCTACCAAGCCGAGAACCAACGCCCAAATCGGATCGAGCGAAGCACACGCAGGAGTTACAGCGACCAAACCGGCCACTGCTCCTGAACCGGCCCCAATTGAAGTTGCCTTTCCGTGCTTGATCTTCTCAATAATGATCCAACCAAGCATCGCAGCCGCAGGAGCTCCGATGGTGTTGATAAAGGCAAGCGAAGCAATACCGTCGGCCGCAACTTCAGAACCGGCATTGAAACCAAACCATCCGAACCAGAGCAGCGCAACACCGAGAAGTGTTAGCGGTACGTTGTGAGGTTGGTTTATACCCTTGCTGAATCCAAAACGTTTTCCAAGCACAATTGCCAGAGCCAGACCGGCGGCACCTGCGTTGATGTGAACGGCTGTTCCACCAGCAAAGTCGATTGCACCTAGGTTGTACACGATCCAACCACCGTCGACGACTTTGCCGTCTTCAACGGTGAAGTTGAACACCCAGTTAGCAACCGGGAAGTAAACGATAGTTGCCCAAAGACCTGCAAAGACCATCCATGCACCGAACTTTGCACGGTCGGCAATCGCTCCCGAAATTAGGGCAACAGTAATGATTGCGAACGTTGCCTGGAAGGCCACAAAGGCCAAGGACGGATACGCAGTCCCCTCCGCCGGGTTTAGAGAGCTCTGGACCTGAGCGTTTAGGCCAATTGCAGCGGTGTCAATACCGAACCAACCATCTATTCCAAAGAATGTGGAACTTCCGGCATTCGAAAACGAAATGGCGTATCCATAGATAATCCACAACACAGCAATGAGCCCAAGCGAACCGAAGCTGAGCATCATCATGCTCACAACGCTCTTGGCCTTAACCATCCCACCGTAAAAGAACGCCAATCCGGGGGTCATTAGCAGCACCAGGGCTGCGGCAATCAATACGAATGCCGTATTTCCTTGATCCATTTGTTTACCTCTCTCTAAATAAACAAAAAACACGCCACTATCCGAGGCACGCGATTAGTTTGGTCGAGAGGTATTTCGAGAAGTGAATAGAAATGTTTCGGGTTTGTAAAACTTCTAACCCGCTAGGGCTCCTAAACGGGATACCGCACGCAGGTACTTCTTGCGGTAACCACCGGCAATGTGCTCTGCGGTGAAGACCTTGGTGGTGTCAAAATCAGCACCACGAATTGCCACCTGCTGCTCGTATGCACGGTCAACGAACGAAACGAATCTCAGGGCCACCGCTTGATCCTTTAGGACATGCACGCCAGTCAGGGCGATCCGTTCGACCCCCTCTAGGAGAAGTCCGTATTTAGACGGGTGGATTTTCGCGAGATGCTTCAGGAGCTCATCGAAGTCATCGAGGGCGGATTTGTCGCTTTCAGCAAGCCAAGACTCGAGGTCGGCAATAGTGAAAATTTCGGCACTGACATCAACCGGTCGATGACGATGATCCTCTCCGTCAATGCGTAGCATCTGGAATTGATCGGAGATGCCATGAATTTCTCTTTGGAAATCCTCGGCTGCGAATCGACCCTCACCAAGCGCGTTTGGAGGAGTATTCGAAGTGGCAGCAAATTTCACACCTTTAGCCGACAGTTCATTCAGTAAACGAGACATCATCATTGTGTCTCCAGGATCGTCCAACTCAAACTCGTCAATGCATATCAGATCAAATTTAGAAAGTGCCTCGAGAGCTTTTGGGAAACTCAAAGCACCGATTAGGGACGTGAAAGCAATGAATGAACCGAAGGCTTTCGACCCGCGAAAAGCGTGAAATGTTGCGGCCAAAAGGTGGGTCTTGCCAACACCAAATCCACCGTCTAGATAAATACCTATTTTGGTAGCTTCGGCCTTGGCAAATAGCGATCGCTTTGCCAACTTTCCGGCAGCGAAGGATGCGGCAACTTTTGCGGCCTGCTCCTGTGAAGGAAACTCAACGTGAGGTACGTAGTTTTTGAAACTCGCCATCTGAAACTCTCGAGGCGGCACGAGGTCGCCAAGTAATCTCTCGATGGTCGGCTCCGGGGTGCGCGAGACGAGTGATAAATAGCCCGTGTTTCTTGCCAATTCTTACCTCATGTCTGGCGCATTATTCGAACAGCATTTAGCCTAGATGTGTAACCGCCAAATACCAGAAAGCGAAACCCATGCCTGTCGGCTTTGATGATTCAAGCAAGTTTCACGCCTACGCTCATCCTGAAGTTTTGGTTAGCACCGAATGGCTAAGTGAGCATCTTGGAACCGAAGGCTTGGTCGTAGTTGAATCCGATGAGGATGTTCTGCTCTACGAGACCGGACACATCCCTGGTTCAGTAAAAATCGACTGGCACACCGAACTGAATGACCCGGTAACCCGCGACTACTTGAATGGTGAAGCCTTTGCAAAGCTGCTGTCAAGTAAGGGCATTTCCAGAGACAGCACAGTAGTAATTTACGGCGACAACAAGAATTGGTGGGCCACTTACACCCTTTGGGTATTCAAACTTTTTGGTCACGCCGACGTGCGCATCCTTGATGGTGGACGAGAGAAGTGGATAGCTGAAGGTCGTCAGTTAACTACGGAAAAAACTAACGTTTCAGAAAGTATCTACCCTGTCGTTGAGCGCGATGACCAAACCATTCGAGCATATCGAGATGACGTACTAGCTCACCTTGGTAAGCCTCTGGTAGACGTTCGAAGCCCTCAGGAATACTCAGGCGAACGCACTCACATGCCGAATTATCCGGAGGAAGGTGCTCTTCGCGGTGGACACATACCCGGAGCTGCTTCTGTTCCTTGGTCAAAAGCCGCAGGTGACTTGGGAGTATTTCGAGATCGTGCAGAACTTGAAGATATTTATCTAAACGAAGCAGGACTCAATCCTCAAGTCGACACAATCGCCTACTGTCGCATCGGAGAGCGTTCAAGTCACACTTGGTTCGTGCTCACCTATCTACTTGGCTTCACCAAGGTTCGCAACTACGACGGCTCTTGGACCGAATGGGGCAGCCTCGTTGGTGTTCCCATTGTCAAAGGTGAAGCACCTGGAGCGTTTGTTCGGTAACTTAGCAGTGTGACTATAACCTCGGCTGCTCAAGAAATAATCGACGAAATCAATTCAGTTGATGAACCCGATCGACTTGAGTTACTTGTCGAGTACGCGAATTCTCTGCCCGAATTGCCAGACAGATACGCAGATCACCCAGACTTGCTCGAGCGAGTCGAAGAATGCCAATCTCCTGTCTTCCTTTTCGTAGAGATTCAAGAAGAAAAAGTAAAAATCTTCTTGACCGCACCTAAGGAAGCTCCCACGACTAGGGCCTTCGCAAGCATTCTGCACCAGAGCCTCAATGGTCAGAATCTCGAAACAGTACTCAACTTTGACAATGACTTCCCGGAGAAACTTGGACTTACGTCTCTTGTGAGCCCCCTTCGGATGAGGGGAATCAGGGGCATGCTGGCCAGAATAAAGCGCCAGGTTCGAGAAAAAAGTGCCTAACCTCGAGAATGTCCTGAACTCTCAGAAGCGATTCAATGGAGTTCGTGCCAATTTTGTAGTCGATGCCACTGGTAACTTCGTTGGGAAGAGCGGCTCGAGTCGTGACATCAGTAATGAAAGCGATTTGGCAGTCTTGAAGAAACTGCGGTCGCTCACCGACGTCATAGTCACGGACGCCGCAACTGCTCGACGGGAGCAATACCAGCCCTCTAAATGGGCTCCCATTGTGATCTGGTCAAAGAGCGGAAACTTCTCAGAGATTAGCGAATCACCTGATTTATGGCGGGAGACGACGCCAAACCCAGCCGTCGCCTTGGCTGAACTTCGCACAAGGTTTCAGAGCATTCTGCTTGAAACTGGACCAACTCTAACGAGGCTGATTGCCGAAGCAAAACTCATAGACGAGTTGAAACTTACCGTTGTGGATAGCGATTCGGAATTCTCCGCTACCGCTACCGCTTTCGCCTTCGCTAATAATCTGTCTCTGGAATACCTTGAAATCAAGGACCTGCAGGAAGTTGCCAGTACATTCTTTTTCACTTTGGGTCGGTGAGCCTGAAGGCATAAGCCAGGAGGCGCCAATATTCTTTATTCGTGTTTGATTTCGAGGAACCTGAGGCACCAGCCGCCGAATTTGCGGCCGCCTTGCTTTCAATCAGACAAAGCACGCTTCGGGAGGAATTGGTTGTAGCCCAGCTCGCAGCTCCAGGCGACATTGCTACTCACGCGATCGCCTTTTCTGCCGAGCTAAAGTCTGAAACTTCTGAAGTTTCTGGAAAGCTCGGTACCGGAAGATTTGTAGTTTTTTGGTCACCGGAACCGCAAGAGAATTGGACCAGTAATTTTCGAGTGGTTTGCTTTGCCCGTTCTCCACTTGAAACAGACATTGGCCGCGAAAGTGATGGCGTGGACGTCACCTGGGATTGGCTGACTTCTGCCTTGAATAATTCAGGGGCTGAGTATTCGGCACTTGCCGGTACGACTACAAGAATTATTTCAACTGGGCACGGAATGATGGACCAGCAGAGTGAGCACGCGGAAATTGAAATAAGAGCTAGCTGGTCTCCTGTCGGCACCGACATTCGCAGACACCTAGAAGCGTGGCAGAACCTTGTCTGTGTTATGAGCGGTTATGCCATTGCACCCGGGGTGCAGAACATCACATTCGGTTAGTGCGATGGAAGAAATCCAAGCAACTCCGCTGCTGAAATCACGGAAACCATGGCATTTGATTCAAACCTCGGGAGATCTTGAGCTAGCAATCGATGAGTTGCGTAAGTTCGAAGGATGGTTTGGAATCGATGCCGAACGAGCATCGGGATTCAAATACAGCCAGCGGGCGTATCTAATTCAGGTAAACCGATCAGATAGCGACATTTACCTCATTGACCCTGCGGCAATCTCGCCAAAAATAGACCCTTCAAAATTCGAGTCACTTGCTCAACTATTGAGCGAGGACGCTTGGATCCTCCACGCTGCCACTCAGGACCTTGCTTGTCTAGCAGAGTTGGGGCTAGTGCCTAGTGCGATCATCGACACAGAGCTTGGTTCTCGAATCGCTGGAATCCCTCGAGTCGGGCTGGGATCTGTCGTCGAACATTATCTGAAGTTGTCTCTGGCAAAGGAACACAGCGCTGTCGACTGGAGCACACGACCGCTTAAGGATTCTTGGTTGGAATACGCCGCTCTAGATGTTGACGTTCTTCATGAATTGGCGAGTGAATTGCTGGAGGACTTGAAGTCACAAGGCAAGGAAGAGTTCGCATTCCAGGAATTCGCCCACCTTCTTAAGTTTAAACCCAAGGCCGAAAAGCAAGATAAGTGGCGAGGAATAAGCGGGTTGCACGAAGTCAAAGATCAGCGCGGACTAGCCATAGCAAGAGCGCTATGGCAGGCCCGCGAAACGCTCGCAATAAAGCTAGATGTTGCACCGGGAAGACTCATCCCCGATTTGTCAATTTCTCACGTGGCTAAGAGGCAAACTCCTTCACGCCCAGAATTGGCAAACGACAAGGCGTTCACTGGCCGGGCAAGTAGAAGTTATTTAGATACCTGGTGGGAGGCAATTGAAATCGGTCGCAACACCAGAGACCTGCCGCCTTTGAGAGTACCTACGACAGGAATACCGAACCATAGAATCTGGCCCAATAAGTACCCTGAGGCCAACAAGCGATTGATTGTCTGTAAAGAAGTCGTAGCCAACAAGAGCATCGAACTCAACATTCCTCAAGAGAATTTACTAACCCCTGATTTCCTTCGCCAGCTTTGTTGGGAGGAATTGATCGAAAAAAATTCCGACTCGGTTCAACGTAAATTATCTGAGTGCGGCGCTCGTTCTTGGCAATCCGAGTTGCTAGCCAGTGAACTTTCTGCGGCTCTAGTCAGAGCACCAGAGTACGTTCCGGATACCACTCAGCAGGAGACTTAGATCTCTATTTGCTTAGTTTCACTTACATCACTCAGTTGGCGGGCGTAGGGAACCTTCGCACCTAACACCTGAGCAACAATGTCGCGAGCAATTGATTGTGCGGTCAGTCCTACACGCTCGAGAATCTGCTGACGCGACGCGTGCTCCAGAAATTCGTCAGGCAATCCCAACTCGTTTAATGCAGTGTCTACCTCTGCTGAACGAAGAGCTTGTCGAATTCGTGTGCCGATACCACCCACACGCACGCCGTCCTCGATTGTTACGACGAGACGATGCTGCGCGGCGATTTCAACCACACTAGAAGAAACCGGAACTACCCACCTTGGATCGACTACGGTGGCGCCAATCCCCTGTGCGGCGAGCAAGTCCGCGGCCTGCAGAGCAACGCCAGCCATGGCGCCAACCGCGACAATTAGCACGTCCTTGGCTGGAGATTCCTTAAGAACATCCAAACCATCCGACATGCGCTTTACGGCCTTGAATGACTCCTCTACGCTGCCTTTGCCGAATCTAATCATCGTCGGTGCATCGTCTACCGAGACGGCCTCAGCTAGGAGCTCCCTAAGGCGCTCAGCATCACGAGGTGCGGCGATTCGGATGTTTGGTACTACCTGAAATACAGCAAGGTCCCAAACGCCGTGATGACTAGCCCCATCTGGACCGGTGACACCGGCACGGTCTAGCACGAAGGTGACACCCTCCTTGTGAAGGGCGACATCCATGAGCACCTGATCGAATGCCCGGTTCATGAAGGTTGAATAAACCGAGACCACTGGGTGAAGTCCACCGAAGGCCATACCTGCGGCAGAAGTAACCGCGTGCTGTTCAGCGATACCAACATCGAATACACGACTCGGAAACCGCCTTGCAAATTTTCCAAGGCCGACAGGATTCAACATTGCGCCGGTAATCGCCACGATGCGATCATTCTTATCGGCAAGTGAGACCAATTCATCTCCAAAGACCGATGTCCATGAACTCGAGCTGGCTTCGAGGGATTCACCGGTTTCCGGATTTATTTGACCCACCGCGTGGAACTGATCGGCGTCGTTTAGTACCGCTGGGTCGTAACCCTTGCCCTTTTGAGTAATCATGTGAACGATTACTGGGTGCGCATACTTCTTAGCCTGCGCGAGTGCCTGTTCGACCTGGTTGTAATCGTGACCGTCAATCGGCCCAATGTACTTCAGGTCTAAATTAGGGAAAATGCTCTTTGGAGTGACAGACCCAAAGATACCCTTGCCTGCTCCCCTAACCGCTGACCAAAACATTCGTCCAGGCAAGCCGAAGCGATAAAAGAAAGCCTTGCTCAGTCTGTAAAGCTTTCGATATGTCTGCTCGGTGCGAATGTTATTTAGGTTTCGCGCGAACCCGCCGATTGTAGGAGCGTAAGAACGACCGTTGTCGTTTACGATAATCACGAGTTTTCGGTCATTGTCATCCGAAATGTTATTGAGTGCCTCCCAGGCCATTCCGCCAGTGAGTGCTCCATCACCGATGAGAGCCACAACATAGCGGTCGTCTTGACCGGTAATACGGTATGCCTTGGCAATCCCATCAGCCCAAGAAAGCGAGGATGAAGCGTGTGAACTTTCCACGATGTCGTGTTCGGACTCAGAACGCTGCGGGTAACCGGCTATTCCGTCTTTTTGACGAAGGGAAGAGAAGTCCTTTCGTCCGGTCAAGAGCTTATGCACGTAACTTTGATGCCCGGTGTCGAAAATAAAGCTGTCCTTGGGTGAATCAAAGACTCGGTGCATAGCGATGCTGATCTCAACGACACCAAGGTTTGGTCCTAAATGCCCTCCGGTCTTCGAGACAGAAGCGACCAGGTAATCACGGATCTCCTGGGCCAAACTCCGCAGCTCAGTGGCCGTCAACCCTTTGAGGTCGGACGGGCCACTGATCCGCTTGAGAATAGACATTTCGAGCTCTAAGCGACCAGACTACGAAGGACGTACTGCAGAATTCCACCGTTGCGGTAGTAGTCAGCTTCTCCAGGAGTATCGATTCGTACCACAGCATCGAATTCGATAACCGACTTGCCAGCCGCAGAGTTCGCAGAAGGTTTAGCGATGACCTTTACGGTCTTTGGAGTGGTGCCTTGGTTGAGCTGTTCAATTCCGACGATGTCGAAAATCTCGGTGCCATCAAGACCTAGTGATTCCGCATTCTGACCCGCAGGGAACTGCAGTGGCAGCACTCCCATTCCAATCAAGTTGCTACGGTGAATGCGCTCGAAGCTCTCGGTAATCACTGCGCGAACGCCAAGCAACGAGGTGCCCTTTGCAGCCCAGTCACGCGATGAACCCGAACCGTACTCTTTGCCACCGAGGATTACCAAAGGTGTGCCCTGAGCCTGATAGTTAGCAGAAGCATCGAAAATGAATGACTGAGGGCCACCGTCGATAGTGAAGTCACGGGTGTAACCTCCCTCGACACCATCCAAAAGCTGGTTCTTCAAACGGATGTTCGCGAAAGTTCCACGAATCATAACCTCGTGGTTTCCTCGACGTGAACCATAGGAATTGAAATCAACTCGAGAAACACCGCGCTCTGAAAGATACTTGCCCGCTGGCGAATCTGCCTTGATCGAACCAGCTGGACTAATGTGATCGGTTGTTACCGAGTCGCCAAGTTTTGCAAGAACTCGAGCTGAGTGAATGTCGGTAACCGGAGTGGTTTCCTTTTTCATTCCATCGAAATAAGGCGGTTTGCGCACGTAAGTCGACTTGGCATCCCAATCGAAAGTCGCTCCCTTAGGTGTTGGAATGGCCTTCCAGCGATCGTCACCTTCAAAAACGCCAGCGTACTGCTTGGTGAACATGTCACTGTTGATTGAGGAGTCGATCGTGGACTGCACTTCGGCAGGAGTTGGCCAAATGTCTGCAAGGAAAACGTCATTACCATTGCTGTCTTTACCGAGAGCGTCCTTCTCGAAATCGAAGTCCATAGTCCCCGCAATTGCATAAGCAACAACTAGCGGAGGTGATGCGAGGTAGTTCATCTTTACATCTGGATTGATTCGACCTTCGAAGTTTCGGTTTCCAGAAAGAACAGCAGTAACTGCAAGATCGTTCTCATTAATCGCTGCTGAGATGTTTTCGTCAAGTGGTCCTGAGTTTCCAATACAGGTAGTGCAGCCGTAGCCAACCAAGTTGAATCCAAGTGCGTTCAAATCGTCGGTAAGCCCAGCCTTGGCATAGTACTCAGTTACAACTTTTGAACCTGGTGCTAGCGAGGTCTTAACCCATGGCTTGGCCTTTAGGCCCTTTGCTACAGCCTTCTTCGCCAAGAGGCCCGCGGCCAACATAACTGAAGGGTTTGAGGTGTTGGTGCAAGAGGTGATTGAAGCAATGGTTACGTGACCGTGATCCACAGAGAAATCGTGACCGGCAACCTTGGCTGGCTTTGACTTGTCTGGCGCATACGTTGGCAACGCGCTTTCGAAAGACTCTTTAGCTTTGCTCAAAACGATGCGATCCTGTGGGCGCTTCGGTCCAGCAATCGAAGGTACAACTGTGCTCAGGTCAAGCTCTAGATATTCGCTGTAACGAGGCTCGATGGATGGATCGTGCCAAAGGCCTTGAGCCTTGCAGTAGGCCTCCACTAGGTCGATCTGCTCCTTGCTGCGGCCAGTGACGCGAAGGTAATCGAGGGTGACTTCATCGATTGGAAAGATTGCAACTGTTGAGCCAAATTCTGGACTCATGTTTCCGATAGTTGCTCGGTTCGCCAAAGGAACCGAGGTAACTCCCTCACCATAAAATTCGACGAACTTACCAACTACGCCGTGCTTACGAAGCTGCTCGGTGATAGTAAGCACGACGTCTGTTGCCGTCGCACCGGTAGGAATTGTTCCAGTCAATTTGAATCCGACAACCTTCGGAATCAGCATCGATACTGGCTGACCAAGCATGGCAGCCTCGGCTTCGATTCCACCGACGCCCCAACCGAGCACGCCGAGACCATTGACCATGGTGGTGTGTGAGTCAGTGCCGACGCAACTATCTGGGTAAGCCTGAAGAGTCCCATTGACTTCGCGCGTCATGACTGTGCGAGCAAGGTACTCAATGTTTACCTGGTGGACGATTCCAGTGCCAGGCGGAACTACCTTGAAGTCATCGAATGCGGTTTGTCCCCAGCGAAGAAATTGGTAACGCTCGCCGTTTCGTTCATATTCGAATTCGACATTCTTCTCGAAGGCGTCAGGCGTACCCGCAACATCGATTACTACAGAGTGATCGATAACGAGTTCAGCTGGAGCAAGTGGGTTAATTCGCTTCGGATCTCCGCCAAGTTCAGCAACTGCTTCACGCATGGTTGCGAAGTCAACGACACATGGAACACCGGTGAAGTCCTGCATGATTACACGAGCAGGCGTGAACTGGATTTCGGTGTCAGGCTCGTCGGTTGGCACCCAATTGACCAGTGCGTTTACGTGCTCAGTAGTAATGTTTGCTCCGTCTTCGGTGCGGAGCATGTTCTCAAGCAAAATCTTGAGGCTGTATGGAAGTGTCTTGGCGTTCACCGAGTCAAGACGGAATATTTGATAGCTCTTGTCACCCACCTGAAGCTGGGCGGCCGAACCAAAACTATTTACCTTTGACATTGGAATCCTCAATCTGAGCTACGTTGCTAGGACTAAAAATACCACTAGCCGCGGCGTTTGAAGACCCCACGCACCAGGAGCCAGTTGAGCCAAAGTACGGCCGCATACAGCGGAAGGCCCATGATCAGACGGGCTACCCCGAGCGCACCTAAATTATTCGCCAAATACAGGGGATATTGGACCAGTAATCGCGCGGCGAATAAGCCAACCCAGAGCAGAGTGGCGACCGTGAACACTGTCATCTCGTATTTATTCCTTCGCCAGGATGACCCCTCGCGAAGGACCAAACCCATGAGCACGCCCACCAAAGGCCAGCGAATCAGCACTGAAACACCGAGCGGTACAAGATATGCGAGGTTTGTAATGAAGCCGGTAAGAAAATAATCCCTAGTTGCGCCGCCATCTCTGAGTGCCAACCAGGCCGCAAGTGCGATGCCGATAAGTCCAGAAAGCGCTTGAATCAGCGACTTCCTTCGGAGCAATCGCAGAACAATGAACGCAACAGAAATCGCAACCGCCCAGATGATTCCGAGTTGTGCATCTTTCGAAATTGCGAAAATGAAGACAAATAAAAAGCCGGGAACTACCGATTCAGCAATACCTTGCCAGCCACCCATCGATGCCAATAGCGATTTATGATCAAACTCTGTTTTGCCGTCAACCTGTCGAAGCCCTAGACGATGGGCTGCCGCTTTGCTCTTGTCCTGCTCGGTCAATTTACTTCATTCCAGGTGGCAGAACCGAACCGGCTGGAACGTGCAGCGGAAGTGCCTCGCTTGGCGGAAGTGGAGTCTCTCCACGATAAACAATGATTGACCTGAACAGGTCATGAATCGAAGCCGCCGCATTCTGATCTACTAACGCTGCGCCACTTACGGTGCCGCGCAAGCACCAGCGTGGGCCGTCGAAGCCGATGAATCTCGCCTGTCGGAATCCCGCAGGTCTCCCCTGATCATCAACAAGCGGTAACTGAGCACGCAATTCGACCCCGACTGGCCCATAGCCTTCTTCTACTGTTCCGCCTTGACCCTCGACATTCTGGGTAATTGCAGCACGAATGTCGGACCAAATTCCCTCTGAGCGTGGAGCCGCAAAAACCATTAACTGCAATTTTGAACTTGCATGATCAAGTGTGACGGCGACCACTTTGCTCGTGCCCTCCTCGACCTCGACGCTGATGGCTACATCGTTGCGTGGTTCAATCCTCAGAGACCCAAAGTCAAGGTACGGGCGAACTCCGACGACGTCTTCGGAATCAAATGGCCCAAGTGAACTGGTGGAGTTGTCGTTCATTTCTAGTTCACCCCGGTGGAGCCGAATCCACCCTCGCCTCGATGAGAGTCCGGAAGTCGATCTACCTCAACAAAATGCGCACGCTCAACGGGCTGAATTACCAATTGAGCAATCCGGTCACCAACGGCAATTTCGAAAGCATTTGTTAGATCGGTATTGAGGAGAGTCACTTTAATTTCCCCTCGGTACGCTGCATCAACGGTACCGGGCGAGTTCAAAACTGTGATGCCGTGCTTAGCAGCAAGCCCGCTCCTCGGATGCACTAGACCAACGTAACCATCTGGAAGTGCGATGGCCAACCCAGTGCCAACAGTTCGACGCTCACCCGGTGGGATCACTAGCTTCTCGGAACTGCGTAGATCAGCACCCGCATCGCCAGGATGCGCGTAACTGGGCAGCTCTTTGCTTGTAACAATAAGCACTGGTAGGTCTTTCATCAAAAATTGAGCGTAGTCTAAATTCATGGCTCCAAACCAAGATTTTCTTTACCGTGAGTGGCAGTATCCGCGAATTGGATCATTTTTACCGCTACTTCTTTTCGTACCTGCAGTTTGGATTGTTGCTGCGCCATTCAATACAAACATTGGCTTCCTCATCGGTATCGTGTTGGCGATTCTCAGTTCAGTTTTGAAACTTGCGACATCGAGGATTATCACATTGACAAATGATTCACTAATTCTTGGCGATGCCAAGATACCTCGCCAGGCAATTGGTGAAATAACCAAAATTGCAAAGGAAGACCAATTTGCTGCACGTGGTTCAAATTTGGACGCGCGGGCTTTTGTTTTTATGAAATACGGATTACCTGGCCTGATAAGAATTGAAATCGAAGACCCAAAAGATCCGACTCCGTATCTATTGGTCTCAACCAGGAACGCAGACGCATTAATGTCGGCACTAAAAAGTAGTTAAGCGCACTCCACGCAAACTTCGCCGAATTTACCCTTCTTAGGTGCGAGCATCGAGCGGTGCTTCACGATAAAGCACTCTGAGCAAGTGAATTCATCGGTCTGCGGCGGAACAACAACAACGTCCAGGTCTTCACTAATTACGTCAGGCAGTGAAAAGTCACCGTGGTCCGATTCATCGGTGTCAACGGTGCCGCCAGTCTTAGCTGGGATACGCTCTTTGATCGCGTCTAATGACTCAGCTTCATCGTCATTTTTACGCGGTGCGTCGTAATCGGTTGCCATGCCTACCTCTCGTTACATACCTACAGGCGTGCATAGTTTGCAACTAAAACGACTAAATTGCAAACAAGCAACGCCGAGTTTAGCTAACTGGTTTGGGAAATCACGCACTCACCGGACGAAATGCCCGGAAACTAGCGGTACGGGTGCGAAACTAGCCCATGAAAAGGAGTGAGTCATGGACGAATTGAGAATAAACAGCACAGATGGTGAGCATCTTGTCCTGGAGTCTCATGACGGAACGAAGCACAAACTCCTCATCGATGATGCGCTGCGCCAGGCAATTCGAAGCAACGTGACGGTGGCCAAATTTCAGATCAGTCTCACTCCGCGCGAGATTCAGACTGCCATCCGTAGCGGATCGACAGTCGAGCAGCTTGCTTCCAAGTCAGGCGACCCTCGCGAATACTTAGAGAAGTTTGCTCAACCCGTCTTGGATGAACTTACCCACGTGCTCGCCAGTGCTCTCGGCGTGCGCATCTCAGTTGCGGGAGATCGCTACAACGAGGTTAGCCAAACCGAGTTTGGAGAAATTATCGCCTCAAGATTGCACGCCAGCGGAGTAAGTGATCTGTCTTGGTCAACGCATCGCGACGAGAACCACAGTTGGCGCATCGAAGTGAAGTACCAATTGAATGGCTCTAACCAAACCGGTATTTGGTCGTTTGATCTGAAGAAATTGCTACTGTCTCCTGAAAACGAGAACGCAGTAGCACTTTCCACTCAAAATCAACTGACTACCACCCCAAAACTAAAACCAGTTGAAGAAGCGGTTCAAGTTGCAGCCCAGGCGGACACGGCGGCACTCCCCGATACTCAGCGGCTTGAGACCGTTATTCCAATAGGTCGAGCTACTGACCGTGTTCAGTCCGAGAAGCCCGCAGTCGAGGCAAAGGTTTCAGAATCAAGGGACCTGTTAGACGCTCTCAAAAAGAAACGTGAAGAGCGAGCCGCGGAGGCAACTTCAACTCAGACCATAGAAATTGTTTCCGAGCAGGTGTCGATTCCTGAGAATGATTCGGAGATCGAATCGGAGCCTGCTCCGAGCCCAGCACCAATTCGGCGCTCTGGAAGACCAAGCATCCCAAGCTTCGATGAAATTGTTCAGGGCACTAAGAGCGAAGACGAGTAAGCCGCCATTCTAAGTATTGGGATCGTGATTTCGGTCTCCGAAATCCCTCCGTGTTGACCTATCATCTGCAAGCTCTTCGCCTTCGCGAAATGCCTGTGATAACAGACATTCTTTCCGCTTGGTAAAAGCACTAGGTCAGGGAGAATTTCGGTCAACCTAAGAACCGATTCTTCATAGAGTTTTGCCTCGACCAACTGTTGCACTGTAAAGGCTTGAGCCCGATCGGCCAACCAATCATTGATTTCCGCTTGCTTAGCGGTTACGTCTGTATTCGGAGTGAAATAAATGAAATTGACCCTTGGATCTCCGGCTACGTCAAGGACTTCTGCAAGTGCGTCACATTCGTCGAGGTAGACATGAGCGGACTCGGGCACGTCGATAATTCCATGGTCAGCCGTCAGCACGATTCCTCGATCAGACGAAGCAGACGAGACCAGCTTCCGAACTGAAGAATCAAGAAGCTCGAGCAGATTCAGCCAATTGTTTGATTTATAACCAAATCGATGGGCTGCCTGATCTAATTCAGGAATGTATAGGTAAATCAGCTTGCCTGAGCCGCTATTCAACTCGTCGAGGGCAATCTCGAACCGTTCGTCGATTCCTGTTGCACTGCGAAATTGAACGTCCTTAAAAGTGACCGAGCTGAATCCGGAATCCTCATACTCAGGCTTGCTAACAACAACTGTCTTGGGCTGCGAATCAGAAATTCTAGACACCAGCAAATAGTTCGCTACTTCGGCTGTATCCAAGCCTGTGAGCAAGTTGACCGATTCGGATTTACTCCGGTCAAATACCCGGTAACCAATGAAACCTGAATTGCTTGGACTAGACCCAGTTGCAAAACTGACAATCGATGCTGCAGTGGTGCTTGGAAAGCCAGAGTAGCCCTTCGAGGACTTGTGCAGAAATTGCTTGAGAAACGGTACGTGACCAATGTGTTCGGTTAGGTTGAACCAACCGAGACCATCGACCATTATTACGAGCGAATTTTTGACTTTCACAAATCCGAGTGGATTGCTCTCACCGCGCAGCGAATCGTTGGCGCTGCGAAACACATCCTTCAGGTTCCCGAAAGCCTGTGGTAACGCGGGTAGCATCTTAGGCATCACGGAAAAGTCTGCCACAGCACTGAGAAGACATGAGCGCAAAAGAAACCCCAGAAGAGAAGATTCTCGACATAGACCTCTCGAAAGAGATGCAGGAATCATTCCTGGAGTACAGCTATTCCGTAATCTACGCCCGAGCATTGCCAGACGCACGAGATGGTCTCAAGCCGGTGCACCGTCGCATCATCTATCAGATGGGCGAAATGGGTTTGCGTCCGGACCGAGGACACGTAAAGTCAGCTCGAGTAACCGGCGAAGTTATGGGTAAATTGCACCCTCACGGTGATGCAGCCATTTACGACGCCCTGGTGCGTATGGCGCAGCCATTCAGCCTTAGAGTTCCGTTGATCGACGGACACGGTAACTTCGGAAGCCTCGATGACGGCCCAGCTGCGGCCCGATACACGGAAGCCAGACTTTCCGCTGCTTCTCTTCTGATGAATGACGGTCTCGATGAAGATGTTGTTGATTTCAAGCCGAACTATGACGCCCAGCTGACCGAGCCGGAGGTTTTACCGGCAGCATTCCCAAACCTCCTGGTAAACGGATCCTCCGGAATTGCAGTTGGTATGGCCACCAACATGCCACCGCATAACTTGCGCGAAGTTATCGCAGCCGCCCGACACCTACTTGCTAATCCTGATGCCACGGTCAAACAGCTGATGAAGTACGTACCTGGCCCGGATCTGCCTAATGGTGGAATCATCATGGGGCTAGATGGCGTCAAAGAGGCCTACGAGACCGGAAAAGGATCGTTCAAGACTCGCGCTCGTGTATCGGTTGAGTCGGTCTCACAGCGCAAACTTGGCCTAGTCGTGACCGAACTGCCATACCTCGTCGGTCCTGAGAAGGTAATCGAACGAATCAAGGACGGCGTCAACGCCAAAAAACTTCAGGGTATTTCTGACGTCACCGATCTGACCGATCGCACCAACGGACTCAAACTTGTCATTGACCTTAAGACCGGCTTCGACCCTCAGGTAGTGCTCGATCTCCTCTATCGATTCACCCCAATGGAAGATTCTTTCGGAATCAACAACGTCGCATTGGTTAAGGGTCGCCCAGCAACACTCGGCCTCAAGGAGATGCTTCGCGTCTACCTAGACCACAGGCTTGAAGTAACCACTCGCCGCACTGCGAATCGCCTGGGCAAGCGCGAGGCTCGCCTTCATCTTGTTGAGGGCTTGTTGATTGCAACCTTGAACATTGACGAAGTTATTCAGGTGATTCGCACCAGTGACGAAGTAGACGAGGCAAGGACCAAACTTCGCAAGGTTTTCGATCTCTCCGAGTTGCAGGCGGAGTACATTCTCGAACTTCGACTTCGTCGACTCACAAAATTCTCACAAATTGAACTTGAAGCAGAAAAGAAACAACTTCTTGAGGAAATAAAAGAACTGAAGAAGATCCTTGCCAGCAAGCAAGTTCTCGAGGATCTCGTATCCGAGGAACTTGCTGAGGTTGCCGAGAAATATGGCGAGCCCAGAAGGACCACTCTCATCACCGACTTCGAAGAAGTAAAGCCGGTCGCGGCCGCAAAGATTGCTGGAATGGACGCACAGCTCGCAGACGGTCCAACCATAGTTCGAGTGACCACATCTGGAATGATTACCCGCTTTGATTCAGACGAGATCGCCGAAGTTGTAGGGTCAAAACGCAAACGCCACGACGCCGTGGCAGATCGATTCAAAGCTACAACTAGAAGCGACATTGGATTCGTTACCAGCGCAGGTCGAATCATTCGTATCCACGCCTCAGACATCCCTGCGGTTGCTGATCCTACCGACCTGGCAGGTGGAGCAAAGGCAAGTGATTTCTTAGGTTTGGCGAAGAAGGAAAGACTGCTTCACGCATTCGTCCTTGATGACAACGCGAAACTCGCAATCGGTACTAAGCGCGGCGTAGTCAAGCGACTCTCGAACGATTGGCCTGCGAAGCACGAATTCGAAATCATTAGCTTGAAACCTGGTGACGAACTGGTTGGAGCCTGTCAGGGTGACTATTCGAAGGAATACGTCTTCGTAACTTCAGACGCCCAGCTATTGCGCTTCAATGCTGATTCGGTTCGTCCAACTGGACGCGGAGCAGCCGGTATTTCAGGCATGAGTTTGGCCAAGGATGCCGAAGCAATTTACTTTGGTTGCACCGGACCCGATGCGATTGTTGTGACCGCCGCCAATAACTCTGACGCCCTTCCGGGAACCGATCCTGGATCAGCCAAGGCTTCTCAACTAGCGGAATTCCCGAGCAAGGGGCGATCAACCAGTGGCGTCCGTGCGCACAAGTTCATCCGCAACGAAGACCAGCTCTACTTCGCTTGGGTTGGCTCTGGAGACGCGCTAGCTGCCACTTCTGATGGAAAGCCAATCGAATTGAACCTTGAGCTCGCCAAGCGTGATGCCTCAGGTAGCAAGATCGATAGTGCCATCGGCGGCCTAGGAAGCAAGTAAGTCTTTTATTGGTTGACTAGGCGTCGATGCGGTCGCGCTCAAAGCTATCGGCAGAATCGATTATGAAGTCTCTGCGCGGTGCTACTTCATTGCCCATGAGAAGTTCGAAAACCTTGTCGCTATTCTCGGCATCTTCAATTCGCACTCGACGAAGGGTGCGTCTTGAGCGATCCATGGTTGTTTCTGCAAGTTGATCTGCATCCATTTCACCAAGACCCTTGTACCGCTGAATTGGCTCTTTGTAACGCTTTCCAGTCTTTTCGAGCTTCTGCAGTAGTAGTTCAAGTTCCTGCTGAGAGTATGTGTAGACGACCTCGTTGGCCTTCGAACCGGCATTGATTATTTCAACTCGGTGCAGTGGAGGTACTGCCGCAAATACACGTCCATCTTCAAGTAATGGACGCATGTATCGGTAGATCAGGGTTAACAACAAAGTACGGATGTGAGCACCGTCCACGTCGGCATCGCTCATCAAAATCACTTTGCCGTATCGGGCTAGATCGAGCTCAAAACTTCGACCCGAACCGGCACCGATGACCTGAATAATCGATGCGCACTCCGCATTCGACAGCATGTCGGAGACGGAAGACTTCTGAACATTCAGAATCTTGCCTCTGATCGGAAGAAGAGCCTGATATTCGCTGTTTCGAGCTAATTTTGCGGTACCGAGTGCTGAGTCGCCCTCAACAATAAAGAGTTCAGAGATTCCAGTTTCCTGGGTGCGACAGTCGACAAGTTTGCTCGGGAGCGATGAGGACTCAAGTGCGTTTTTTCGACGTTGAGTTTCCTTGTGAGCTCGGGCCGATACTCGAGACTTCATTTCGGCGACAATCTTCTCTAGCAGAAGCGCTGACTGTGCCTTGTCATCACGTTTGCCGCTTGCGAATCGATCGTTAAGAGCCTTGCTGACGACGTTGGCGACAATATTCTTCACCGCCGGCGTACCGAGAACTTCTTTGGTCTGTCCTTCGAATTGAGGTTCGGCAAGGCGGACTGTTACCACGGCTGTAAGCCCAGTTAGTATGTCTTCCTTCTCAACCTTGTCATTGCCAACCTTAAGTTTCCTTGAGTTAGTTTCGATCTGAGCTCGGAGGGTTTTCATCAAGGCCTGCTCGAAGCCAGCAATGTGCGTGCCACCCTTTGGAGTGGCGATGATGTTAACAAAAGATTTAATTTCAGTGTCGTAACCGGTTCCCCAGCGAACGGCAACATCCACTTCACAATTGCGAGATACCTCGCGACTCACCATGTCACCTGATTCGTCTAACACGGGAATAGTTTCTGTGAAGTCACCAGACCCAGACAGACGCCAGGTAGCAGTTAGGCTCGCATCCTTCGCAAGATAGTTCGCAAACTCCACAATTCCACCGGCGAACTTGAAGTCCTGCTTTTCGACGACATCACCGCGCTGATCTTCGATGTGAATTCCAAGCCCAGGCACAAGGAATGCAGTCTGTCGTGCACGGTTGTAGAGATCTTCGTTGCTGAAGTTTGCGTCCTTGATGAAAATCTGAGGATCGGCCCAGTAACGAACTCGAGTACCGGATACGTTCTTGCCTACCTTGCCAACTTCTCGCAGAATGCTGCCGTCTTCAAACGGCTTGAACTTGTTAGTCGGCTTTACACCCTTTGAATCATCAAAGACGCCAGGCTCACCGCGCCTGAATGACATTGCATAGGTTTTGCCGTCGCGATCCACTTCGACGTCTAGGCGCTCTGAAAGCGCATTTACCACTGAAGCGCCAACACCATGCAAACCACCCGAGGCCGCATAGGATCCCGATCCAAATTTTCCACCCGCGTGCAGTTTTGTGAAGACCACTTCTACACCGCTGAGACCTGTTTTAGGCTCAATGTCTACTGGAATACCACGTGCCTTGTCTCGCACTTCCACGCTGCCATCATCGTGCAACAAGATGCTTATCTCGTCACCGTGACCGGCTAGGGCTTCATCAACCGAGTTATCGATAATCTCCCACAGGCAATGCATCAAACCGCGAGAGTCTGTGGACCCGATGTACATACCAGGACGCTTGCGAACGGCCTCCAACCCCTCTAAAACTGAGAGATGGCGGGCTGAATATTCGCTCTTAGACACCCCGTAATGCTACCCGCGAGGGCTCTGAATAGCCGGAATTTACACGACCATCAGATTGTTCTCTTCGCGGATAGCGAAATACCCCGGCACGAGACTTATTTTTTCGAATTGGTGTGTTGAGATAGATGCAGCGAGAGGAAATAGCAATGCACATTGAAACAGAACAAAACGAAGAGCAGACCCAGACCGTCGAGCTCAACGCTACCGATCGCTGTGATGAGTGTGGCGCCCAGGCTTACATCCGAGTCGAGTTGGCTTCAGGCGAATTGCTTTTCTGCGGCCACCACGGAAACGAAAAGCGTGAAGCGCTAGAGCCAATTGCTATCTCTTGGCACGACGAGACAGAGAAGCTTCTCAGTCGCTAGCCTGTTCAGCCGCCAGTGTTCTTGCCGCAGCTGCCAGGAGTTCAAGTTCATCTAATTTCTTGATGTCAACTTCTTTCCGCAACGAATCACCTCTTACAGACTCAATAATCTGATCCGCAAGCCAGGTGTTCTTCGCCAATAAAGGACCGTGCAACATTGAGCCAATCAGATTCTCATGGCGGACAATTGCTGGCAGCTTCAAATCGGAATTGAGATATCCAAAGATCGAATCACCTTCGAATTCCTCAACCACGAACTTAGAAATTCGCTCAGTGCGCTCAATTGAATTTGGTAAACCATCTAGTAATCCATGTAGAGCTGCGAATCCGCTTGAGATCGCGAGCACCTGAGTACCCTGTCGAAGCCAATCCTGGATAGTTGGAGCGATGCGAACAAGTTCCGAATACACCTGCTTCCAGGCGGCAACGGAGCCGTGCCCAATCAGCAATACGTCGGGTCTTGTTGCAGTTTTATCACCTGGCAACAAGGCAGAGCGCCTAGATTCTAAACCGCCCCACTCGATACGACGCTCGAGCACGAGTAGGTTTCCCGAATCGCCATTCAAATTGAGGTGGCTTGGGAAAAGTTCGAGCAACTGGATCATCGTTCCACCTCGTCAGGACTTGTGAATCCAAGGTGACGCCTTAATCGCCTCATAGCATCCGCTGAGAAGACCACTGTTCGAACCCCAGTTTGCGGCTCGGGAAGAGCCATAAATTTCTCAAACGCTGCAAACAAATCTGGCTCGACAGCATCAATCTGAATTCCCGAATAAGCAAGTCGCAAGCCGAGCTCGGCATAGTTGTACCCGCTTATTACATCAACCCGTGATAGCCGATCTAGGTCCACAGTCCAAAGCCAAGATGGATCGTGAACGTCCCGTCCGACTGCAATCATCAAACGGTCGAGCGGCAGGTCAAGGTTGTCGAGATTCAACTGGAAGCTTGTTGGATTTTGCACGAGAACAAACTCAACCGGTACTTCACCGATGTGCACCACTTCGCCGCGCGCGAAAACAGGTGGAAGTTCGTCCAAAACCTTTTCTGCAAGCACGAGGTCAAACTTGTCGCCTAGTAGCTCTTTTGCCGTGGTCAGAGCGGCGACTGAATCCAAGGCATAATGAAGACCGCGATTGGGCAAGTCAAAAATGGCTTCGCGCTCGCCTACCGTTACAACACAACGCTTTCCATTGAGTGCCTGTACTTCTGAAACAACCTCAGGTCTTGGCAACGGCGCTGCATAGGTAGGTGCAACCCCAAGGTTGCTTCCAGCTAGAACTGAATGATTGATTCCAAACCAGCACTTCTCTACCAGGTTGAGGCCCTGATCAATCAGCAGAATGTTTTGATCATCGGCGTTCATCAAAACCGTTTGTGTTGCCCTGGAAGCCACAGCCGACAACTTGGCACGGACAACTGACGGTTCAACGAATCTGTCCAACTGGTCTTCGAGGACATTAAGCAACGTCACTATTCTGGGAGCAACCTCTGACGTGATTGACTCCGCGTGTCCTTCATCCATTTCCAAGATGGCGATATCGCCAGGGATTCGCCCGAAGATGTCTGACTTCTCAATAATTGAAGAAAAGAACCCCTGTCTAATGTTTGCGGTGGATGGGTTTGTAAAAACCTCTAATCCATGTGCCCTGGCGATTGCCACGACCATCTTTGTCGTTGTCGATTTGCCGGCCGACCCGGTTATGACCACCACGCCCTGTGCGAAGTTTCGCAAAGTTTTAGCCAACAGTTTCGGGGCAACTTTGCTGAGCAGCAAACCCGGCAGTGCGGATCCGCCACCTGGGCGAAAGCGCCTAATTGCCACCCGCGCCAGGCGACTAAAAACTATCGCCGGAAGATAGATCATTACTGACCTAGGAAGTCCTTAAGCGCCTGAGCGCGCGACGGGTGCTTCAACTTCGACATGGTCTTCGCTTCTATCTGACGAATACGCTCGCGAGTCACACCCAGATCTTCGCCGATTTGGTCGAGAGTCTTTGAAATACCATCTGTTAAGCCGTAGCGCGATTTGATAACAATTGCCTCGCGCTCCGTAAGTCCAGCCAGAAGTCGCTCAATCTCTTCGTTACGCGCACGAGCGACAGATGCGTCGACCGGAGAAACGGCCTCAACGTCTTCAATTAGGTCGCCGAATTCGCTGTCGCCGTCTTCACCTAGCGGTGTTGAAAGCGAGATTGGCTCGCGACCATACTTCTGAACTTCAACTACCTTCTCAGGAGTCATGTCGAGTTCTCGAGCTAGTTCTTCAGGTGACGGTTCGCGTCCTAGATCCTGAAGCAACTGGCGCTGCACGCGAGCAAGCTTGTTGATCACTTCAACCATGTGAACAGGAATACGAATTGTGCGAGCCTGGTCGGCCATAGCACGAGTGATGGCCTGACGAATCCACCAGGTTGCATAAGTAGAGAACTTGTAACCCTTGGTGTAGTCAAACTTCTCAACCGCGCGAATCAGACCGAGATTTCCCTCCTGGATCAAATCCAGGAATTGCATTCCGCGCCCGGTATAACGCTTGGCTAGGGACACTACTAGGCGAAGGTTTGCCTCGAGCAAGTGACTCTTTGCTCGCTGTCCATCCTTTACCACCCAACGAAGATCGCGTTCTGTCTCCTTGCTCATCTTCTTGTCGGTTGCCAGTTTTTCTTCGGCAAACAACCCGGCTTCGATGCGCTTAGCAAGATCAACTTCGAGCTCCGCATTTAGAAGAGCTACTTTTCCGATTTGTTTTAGATAGTCCTTAACCGGGTCAGCAGTTGCACCGGTGATAGAAGTGGTCTGCACAGGAATGTCATCGTCATCTTTATGACTAATGATTAGTGCATCCTCTGGAAGATCAGCTGGCTTCTCTACGTGGTCTTCCTCAACGTCAGCAGTCACATCTTCCTCTGCAGTGAGATCTACTGCCGAGACAGCCTCGGCGACAATCTCTTCGACCGGAATCAGGTCTTCTTCATCTAAATCTTCATCGTCTTCGTCGTCTACAGAAGCGTTCTTGCCACCCTTGACTGCCTTAGCCGGCTTGACTTGGTTGGCTGGTTTATTTTTGGCAACTGGACCCGTGCTCTTTACCGCTTTTGCCGTCGGCTTTACAGCTGCTGCAGCCTTCTTAGTCGCAGGCTTGGCGACCGACTTAGGAGCAGCCTTCTTGGTCGCAGGCTTTGCCGCAGGTGCGACCTTTTTCGGGGCAGGCTTAGCAGCTGTCTTCTTGGCGACAGCCGGCTTTGCTCCTGGAGCCGCCTTTTTGGCCGCCGGTGCAGCCTTTTTAGCCGTAGGCTTTGTCGCTGGTTTAGCAGCAGCCTTCTTGACGGCAGTCTTTACCGCAGGCTTAGCGGCAGCCTTCTTCACGGCAGGCTTTACCGCAGGAGCAGCCTTCTTGGCGGCAGGTTTGGCCGCTGATTTCGCAGCAGACGCAGCCTTCTTAGCCGCAGGTTTAGCGGCAGGCTTAGTGGCCGTCTTGGCGGAGGTCTTTTTTGCTGAAGTGCTAATGGTTTTGCTTTCCGATGTTGCGCTCTGTGTTTTGGACTTCGAATTGCCTAGTAACCCGCCAAGAAAGCCACGCTTCTTGCCGTTATCAGTTGCCTTAGCCATCGAAAACCTCCTGGTACCAGAGAACTTGGTGGGGTGAAACGGGCATAACTTGGACCCATGTCAAGTCCTTACGGATTGACTGGGTCAGTACGACAATTATGCCACTCGATAGCGGAATTCGGCTAATCGACGCACAACTACAGGCATTCAAACTCAAAATTGCTCGAATTTATTCCCTAGAGCTCTATCAGCCTTTTTGTCCGGCGATACTCAAGGCCGAACATTGCCAAACCCAAGACCAAAACGAGGATCTGAGTGGTCATAGCCCAGCGGAACCCTTCGAACGTGAAGGGGCTTGAAGAGCCGTTGATTCCTTGAACAACATCGAGCATCCAGCCGGCTAATGCCATCATGACGAACGTGGCTGCATGTCCCCCAACATTGATAAAACCATTCGCAGATCCTCGTCTTTCGGGCGGGATTATGTTTCTGGAGAAATCCATCGCGATCATAGAAATCGGCGCACCGATAGAGATGCTGGCAACCACCAGAAACAGAATCCAGACTGGTGCCCGACCAGGTAAGAGCGCAATAACTACCCAACTAAAAACCTGCAGCAATCCAACCGAAAGAAAAATCGGCACACGCAAGCTCTTCTTATTCGCTACTACCAATCCGAGGAACCAACCTACTGCCATACCGATAGCAAACTGCACGAACAACATCGAGGAAGCAAACGAGGATGTTTGACCTTGCCCCTTGATCAGAAAAGGCACACCCCAGAAAAGTGCGAATACAGTTCCCGATGACTGCGAGACAAACATTATCCAGAAGCACATCCGAGCGCCGGAAAATTTGAAATTTTCTACAAGCTGCCCAATCGATTTTTTGATAGTCAAGCCTTCGTGATGATTTACTCCCTGCGGTGCATCAACCCGAATAATGACAAACACGAGTACACCGCTAAGAAGCGCAACCATGGCGGCAATATTGAAGGCACCTTGCCATCCAGCAAAAGCCAAAGCAAATGCAAACGGTATTGCTGCAAAAATTTGTCCTGAAAGACCGATGTTGGTCATGAGTATCTGCAAACGACCAGCACGTTTTGGTTGATTCCAATCCTGAACCAGACGAATCATGCAGAGAAAAGATGCGGCATCACCAATACCAACCAAAACGCGGCCTACATATGCGGCACTAATCACTTCGGATTCAGCAACTATGAACTGTCCAATTGACATCAGAACCGCGCCTAGAACTAAAAGGATGCGCGGACCAAACCGATCAAGCAGCACGCCCATTGGGATTTGCATTGCCGCATAGACCATCACCTGAAAAACAACCATCGCACCCAAAGCGGATGCACTTACCCCAAATTGTTCAGCTGCAGGAATTGCCGCGACCGCCAGTGAACTCCTAGAGAACACAGAGACCACATAGGCTGTCGTAGCCGCAGCCATTACCAAACCAGACGAACGCTGCTTGGTCAATCGGCTGAATCTTCGTTGCTCTGCTTGCGCTTCAAGGTGAGGTAATCCTCAAGTTCGGCAGCAATCTCGTCAGCACTTGGCACTGCACGCTCGGGCCGAGAAAGCTTTGGGTTGAAGGTTCCGCTCTGGTCAGTGTTGTAACCGCTCTCCAAATTGGAAACCATTTTTGCCAACTCAGGATTCTCAGAAATGTTCTTGGTGATTTCTTGAGTGAACTTCAAACCTTCTTCGCGCAATGAGTCGGTTGGGAATACAAGTCCAGTGGCAGCCGTGATCCGCTCGAAGGCCGCTACTGCAGCTTGAGGATATTCGACGTCGCTGAGGTAATGCGGCACTAACATTACAAAACCCGCAGATGGAATGTCTTCTTGAGTGAAACGGAACTCGAGCAGGTGCAAAACATTTCCTGGTACCTGCGTTTGCGGCTTCCACTCTGAAACTGCATCTATAAGATCCTTGCGATTACCAGACACCGTGACACTTATTGGCCGTGTGTGTGGAATCGGGAACGGAATCGAATGGACCCAGGTGAAATCGAGAACTTCAAAAATATCCACGATCTCTAATACCGCGTCTACAAAGGCATCCCACTTGAAATCTGGCTCGTAGCCGTGGAGGTATAGAAACTTCTGACCAACTTCGTCGGTAACGAGGTAAAGAGCAAGCACCTGAGGTTCGTACGAAGAAATGTGATCCTTCTCGAAAAACATCACCGGTCTGCGTGAACGGTAGTCGAGAAGTTCGTCGTTTTCAAACATTGCAACGACTCGATAATCGAGCTTGTCGAAAATGTGATTGCCGAGTTGCGAAATCGTAGAACCCGAGTCGGTGAAACCTGTTAGCCCAGCTATTAGGTGAAGTCCTCGAGGCACATCGAAATCATCATCGTGCAATTCATACAACTCGCTTGGATTAACCACACTTTTATTCTACGAGCGGGTTTAGAGTGAAGCCATGGCCAAGCATTTGATTAAGGTTGCCGCTGTCGCACCGAAGCTAAACAAGGAATCCGTTGTCGCAGTTGTTCTCAGTGATAAGAACTCCAAAATTTCTGCGCTTGAAAATTTGATTTCCCTGGGACTCACATCCGAGCATGATCTCACCAGGCTCGGTGCTAAGAATTCCCCAGACGCCGTGACGCGTGTGCCTGGACCCAACGGGTCAATCATCGCCCTAATCGGCGGATACAAGCACGGTGACTTGGATTCAATTCGACACGTCGGAGGCACCATCGGTCGCACGCTTGGCGAATTTCGACAGGTATTTCTTGACATTGCCGTAAAGGATGAGGCCGAAGCGACCGCGCTGCTCGAAGGCTACGCCATCGGTCACTACAGCTATGACAGCTACAAATCGAATGTCAAGAAGCAACCTGCACAGATTTGCACCCTGCTGACCAAGGTGAAGGTCAAGCCGGCAACCATAACTCGCGTTGAAATTATCAGCAACGCGGTTCATGACACCCGCGATCTGGTCTCTATGCCGGCAAATGATCTTTATCCACAGAGTTTCGTCTCTTCCGTAAACAAGCTCGTGCGCGGCGCAAAACTTACAGTCACAGTGCTTGACGAGAAGAAGCTTGCCGCTGGCGGTTTTGGCGGGCTCGTCGGGGTTGGTAAGGGATCTGTTCGACCTCCACGTCTTGTGAAGATTGAATACAAACCTGCAGGGGCAAAGTTCAAACTTGCTCTTGTCGGCAAAGGCATCACATACGACACCGGTGGTCTTTCTTTGAAGCCAGCCGCCTCAATGCTGGGTATGAAATACGACATGACCGGCGCGGCAACAATTCTCAATGCAATAATCGCAATCGCACGCTTGAAAGTGAAAGTGCACACCACTGCATACCTCTGCTTGGCTGAAAACATGCCCTCAGGGACAGCAACCCGTCCAGGTGACGTAATCAAGGTGCGAAATGGCAAAACCGTGGAAGTCACCAACACCGACGCCGAGGGCCGCCTAGTTCTTGCCGATGGCTTGGCTCTCGCCAGTGAAGCACATCCAGACCTCATCGTTGACGTTGCCACGCTTACCGGAGCTCAGCGAATTGCACTGGGAGCTCGTTACGCGGGGCTAATGGGAGACGATAAGGCAGTTCAGGCAGTGCTCAAGGCGGCCAAGACAGCGGGTGAGCTTGCTTGGCACATGCCTATGCCGGAAGAGCTTCGCAGTCTCATGAATTCCGACATAGCCGACATGCAGAACGCAAAAGTTGGCAACACTGCTGGTGGAATGCTGTTCGGTGGTATTTTCCTTCGCGAATTTATCGGAAAGAAGAGCGCTAACTCAAGCCAAACTATCGACTGGGCGCACCTGGACATCGCCGGTCCCGCAGACAACGACGGAGCGGGTTACGGCTACATTCCAAAGGGTGCATCTGGTTCATACGTGAGAACACTTATTACTATCGCGGAACAAAGCGTTAAGTAAGTAGTTACTGGGCTTCAAGCCACAAATCACGGTAGTAAAGTTGGAACGTTCGCTTATTTTCTGTATGGGAGTCTGTCTTGGCCGAGCACAATTTTGATCTAGTTATCCTCGGTGGCGGAAGTGGCGGCTATGCGGCCGCACTTCGCTCAGCGCAGTTGGGTAAGTCAGTTGCACTCATCGAAAAAGACAAACTTGGCGGCACCTGCTTGCACCGCGGATGCATTCCAACCAAGGCTCTCCTCCACGCGGCGGAAGTTGCCGATGTCGTTAAAGACGCCAGTCACTATGGAATAAACGCTCAGTTTGGTTCAATCGACATGAACGTGGTCAACACTTACCGCGATGGCATCGTTGACCGCCTCTTCAAAGGTCTTACCGGTTTGGTGAATTCGAAGAATGTCACAGTCGTTTCCGGTGAGGGAAAGCTAGTTGGGCCAAAGACGATTCAGGTGGGCGGAGATACCTACACCGGAAACAACGTAATCCTCGCTTCAGGCTCATACTCACGCTCACTTCCTGGTTTGGAAATCGGTGGTCGGGTAATCACATCAGAACACGCACTTCAGATGACCTTTGTGCCAAACAAGGTAATTGTTCTCGGTGGTGGAGTCATCGGAGTCGAGTTCGCTTCAATCTGGAAGTCATTCGGGACCGAGGTAACCATCATCGAAGGCCTTCCTACTCTCGTACCAAACGAAGATGCCTCAGTAAGCAAGGCACTTGAGCGCGCATTCCGAAAGCGTGGAATTGAATTCAAAACCGGCGTGCGATTCTCAGGAGTCGAGCAGCACGAAAACGGCGTGGTGGTCTCGCTCGAAAGCGGCGAGAAGCTCGAGGCTGAATTGCTTTTGGTTGCAGTCGGTCGTGGCCCAAACACCGCAGGACTCGGCTACGAAGAAAACGGAATCGCCATGGATCGCGGTTACGTTCTGACCAACGAGCGCCTTCAGACAAGCGTTCCTGGAGTTTATGCGGCCGGAGACATCGTGCCTGGTCTGCAACTAGCACACCGTGGATTCCAGCAGGGAATCTTCATTGCAGAAGAGATTGCCGGACTTAACCCAGCAGTGATTGACGAATCAGGTATTCCTAAGGTCACCTACTGCGAGCCAGAAATCGCATCAGTCGGTTTGTCCGAAGCAAAGGCAGCCGAGAAGTTTGGCGCAGACAACATTTCAACCTACGAATACAACCTCGGTGGAAACGGTAAGAGCCAAATTCTCGGCACTGCTGGATTTATCAAGTTGATTCGTCAGAATAACGGCCCTGTTGTCGGAGTTCACATGATTGGTTCCCGCGTCGGTGAACAGATCGGTGAAGCACAGCTCATCGTCAACTGGGAGGCATACCCAGAAGACGTGGCAACACTTATCCATGCACACCCAACAATGAATGAAGCCATCGGCGAAGCTCACCTTGCTCTAGCCGGCAAGCCACTTCACGCACACGCTTAATAAACAGGAGCAAAAGACATGAGCGATTCAGTAGTACTTCCAGCGCTTGGTGAAAGCGTTACCGAAGGCACTGTCACCCGTTGGTTGAAGAAGGTTGGCGACACGGTCGCAATCGACGAACCACTGGTTGAAGTTTCGACCGACAAGGTTGACACCGAGATTCCATCTCCTGTCGCCGGTGTTATCGAGCAGATCTTGGTGCAAGAGGACGAGACCGTACAGGTCGGTGCAGTTCTCGCCATTATCGGAAGCGGTTCTGATGCCGCTCCGGCTCCAGCTGCTCCTACAGCGTTTGAAACACCGGCTCCAGTTGTCGAGGTTGCACCTGCACCCGCTCCGGCGCCTGTTGCAACACCAGTTGCAGCTCCTTCCCCAGTTGCAGCCCCGGTTGCCGCTCCAGCGCCTGCGCCAACTCCTCAGGCACCGATTGCCAATGCAACTGATGCCGGTTATGTAACTCCTTTGGTTCGCAAGCTGGCAAACGAAAATGGAATTGACCTACACAACGTAAGCGGGACTGGAGTTGGTGGGCGTATCCGCAAGGAAGACGTTCTTGCTGCAACTTCAGGAACAGCTGCTACCCCGGTTTACGCTGCGCCAGTTGCCGCACCTGTTGCCAGTTCAGGACCACACGTTGCTGCATCGGCCTCTGCACTTCGCGGCACAACCGAGCCAATGTCTCGCCTTCGTAAGGTTCTTGCAGAGCGTGCGGTTGCATCGATGCAGTCCACTGCGCAGCTAACCACTGTGGTCGAAGTCGATGTCACTCGAATTGCTAACATGCGTGCAGCCGTGCAACCGGCATTCGTTGCCGCAACCGGTGGCAAGTTGAACTTCATGCCGTTCTTCGCTCTCGCGGCAGCAGAGGCACTTCGTGCGCACCCTAAGTTGAACGCCACCATCGATGGTGAAAACATCGTTTACCACCCAACTGAAAACATCAGCTTCGCCGTAGACACCGAAAAGGGTCTACTCACTCCAGTAATTCGTGACGCCGCGTCGTTGAACATTGCGCAGATTGCGGGTCAGATTGCTGATCTAGCCGCTCGCACTCGCAATAACCAGTTGAAGCCAGATGAGCTTGGTGGTGGAACCTTTACCCTGACCAATACCGGTTCACGTGGTGCACTATTCGATACTCCGGTTGTCTTCCTACCTCAGGTTGCAATCCTGGGCACTGGCGTAGTCACAAAGCGTGCGGTCGTTGTCGCAGGCGCAGATGGCCAGGACACAATCGCGATTCGAAGCATGGTTTACCTTGCGCTTTCATACGACCACCGACTTGTCGATGGTGCGGATGCAAGTCGCTTCCTAGTCGATGTAAAGACTCGCCTAGAAGAAGCAAACTTCAGCGCGAACCTAGGAATCTAGAAACAGATCAAAGATTGGCCTTCACCGTTTGGTGGGGGCCAATCTTTTTATCAGCAAGCCACCGTTTGCATTCGCGGCGACTACCTGACCGGTCCATTGGTTTAGACCACAAGTCGCGATTAAATTGAACTTCTGTAAACCACCTAGCTTCTCGAGCGCTTCGAGTTGAAGCGTCCAATCTCGCAGAAGATAAACCTGCTGCATTTTTTGCATGGTGTCACCAGCGGAAATTGGAAGGCAAGTTTGGCTCTGCACTCTTTCCGACTTAGTCTCGTGAGGTCTAAATGAGAAACTTGCGAGCACGATGAAAACTGTCGCAAAAATCGCGAAAGTGGGGATCAAAAAGATTTTGCGTCTAACATCACGATCGATCGCAACTACCACTCTCTTAGTTCCTACCCGAATCGGTTGCGCGCTCAGGCCGAGAGTTTGGGCCTTATCCAAGACCGAGACCCAATTTGCTGTAAGCGTATTGAATGGGAACTTTTTGCTAACACCTAACTCGGCAAGGACCTGTTTCAACGACATCTGTCAATTCAATTTGCCGATCAAGCCCAATGGATCTGGAAGCCAGAAACTGGGGAATAATTCCTGGGATTGTGGATTTAAACTAGAACAATGCCATCCTTTGAGGTCGTCGGACTCTCCCCTAACTTCGTTGATTACGAAGCCGCCTGGCAATTGCAACGTTCCGTTCACGAGCGCGTCGCAAACGGAAGTCAGGGAAACACAGTTCTACTACTCGAACACGATTCAGTCTTTACGGCAGGCAAACGCACTGAGGTCGAAGAGCGCCCTATGGATGGCACTCCGGTTATCGATGTGGATCGCGGCGGAAAAATCACCTGGCATGGACCTGGGCAGCTCGTTGGATACCCAATTATGCGACTTCCAGAACCAATCGATGTAGTTGGCTACGTTCGCTGGTTGGAGCAAGTCCTCATTGATTCAATCGCGGAATTCGGAGTCAAGGGCCAAAGAGTTGCCGGCCGAAGTGGCGTGTGGGTCGATGTAGATGGAGCCTTCGAAAAGGTCGCCGCGATTGGTATACGCGTTGCTGAAAAAGTCACCATGCACGGATTCGCCCTCAATTGCAATAATTCCCTGGATCCGTATGAGACGATAATTGCCTGCGGTATCCGTGATGCAAAAACCACCACACTGACACTGCAAACCGGACGTGAAATTACCCCGGCCATGGCCGTCGAAGTTATCGAGAGACACCTCGGCGAGATTGAATTGAGACGATGAACGACAAGCCAGAACGCAAGCTACTTCGTCTCGAGGTTCGCAACGCATCGGTGCCAATTGAGAAAAAGCCTGAGTGGATAAAAACCACGGCAAAGATGGGCCCCGAATACAAAGCACTTCAGTCGTTAGTCAAGTCCGAGGGCCTCCACACGGTTTGCCAGGAGGCAGGCTGCCCAAATATTTTCGAGTGTTGGGAAGATCGTGAGGCGACATTCCTAATCGGTGGCTCCCAGTGCACTAGGCGCTGCGATTTCTGTCAGATAGACACTGGCAAGCCTGCTGACCTGGACACTGATGAGCCACGTCGAGTGGGCGAGTCCGTGAAATCGATGCAGTTGCGGTATGCAACAGTCACCGGCGTAGCCAGAGATGACCTGGATGACGAAGGTAGTTGGCTCTACGCCGAAACAATCCGCCAAATTCACGAGCAGTCCCCTGGCACTGGCGTAGAGATCCTTGTGCCTGACTTCTCCGGAAATCCGGTTCACTTGCAGAGAGTTTTCGATGCCGCACCAGAGGTATTCGCGCACAATGTGGAAACTGTTCCAAGGATTTTCAAACAGATTAGACCGGCGTTTAGATACGAACGCTCGCTAGATGTGATCTCCCAGGCTCGCAATTTCGGACTAGTAACTAAATCAAACTTGATTCTAGGTATGGGCGAGACTTCAGAAGAGATCGTTCAAGCGCTTCAAGATTTGCACGACGCCGGAACCGACATCGTCACTATTACTCAGTACCTGCGACCTACTCCGCGTCACCATCCGGTGGACCGTTGGGTCAAGCCACAGGAATTCGTCGAATTCGCAAAGATTGCTGAGGAAATTGGGTTCCTGGGAGTGCTTAGCGGCCCTCTCGTGCGAAGCTCCTATCGTGCCGGTCGACTCTGGGCTCAGTCGATGCAGAAAAAGGGACGCGAAATTCCTCACGACCTGCAACACCTTGCTGATGCCGCGGCACGGGATGGCTTCAGTCAAGCCGCTCGCTAATTTCCCTTAGGCTTTATCCCATGGCAAAAAACGCTCAGAAACCAGCTCGTCAACCTTCACGCTTCGTTCAGGTAGTCAAGGTATTAGCCAAGACAGCCAAGGACGACAAGAGCGCTCTCGCTTGGTCAATCCTCGCTGTTGTTGGATTGCTGGGAATTGGGCTCCTGATTGCTAACATCGTGGCCCCAGGGCAGGTTGCCGGATCGATTCTTTGGGGAGTCACCGGAGCACTTGCTGGTCTGCTCGTAGCCATGATTATTCTGTCTCAGCGTGCTCAGGCGGTAATCCTCGCTGGTTACGAAGGTCAGCCAGGTGCCACCGGTGCGGTCCTGCAACAGTCACTTCGCCGAGGCTGGCGATTCAGTGAAATGCCGGTGCACGTAAGCCCTAAGACCCAAGAGATGGTTTTCCGGGCCGTCGGTCCTGGTGGCGTTGTGCTTATCGGCGAAGGATTCTCGAAGGCTCGCGTGCAGCAAATGACCGAGGAGGAGCGTCGTAAAGTCGCTCGAATCGCCCCTGGCGTAACCACCCACGTGTTTTACGTAATCCCAAATGACCAAGATGCGGTCAAACTGGCCAAACTTGGTCCAAAGATCCTCAAACTGAAGCGGGCACTAGATCGTGCCGAGGTTTCTGTAGTAGCGAAGCGTCTGGAATCAATTGGACTCAACGTGCCGGTGCCCAAGGGAATCGACCCTCGCAACATGCGAATGCCCCGCCGCTAGGCCCTGGTAAAACAGTCATCAAAGTTTTACATCCGCGTAACATTTCACGGTATTTGGGCATCTGGCTCGCGGGTAGAATTGTCGGGTAAACCACCTTTTGAGAGGGAAATACCCTATGTCTAACCACCCAAAGTTCAAGACGGCTTCAGAAGTCGTTAAGTACATCAAGGACAACGACGTTAAGTTCCTTGACGTCCGCTTTACCGACCTACCTGGTGTTCAGCAGCACTTTAACCTTCCAGCAGCCATGATTGACGAAGAGTTCTTCGTTGATGGCCAGCTATTTGATGGTTCTTCGATTCGCGGTTTCGCTTCGATTCACGAATCAGACATGCAGCTGATCCCAGACGTTACCACCGCTTACCTCGATGCATTCCGCGTGGAGAAGACTTTGGTGATGTTGTTCGACATCTACAACCCTCGCAACGGCGAGATCTACGCAAAGGACCCTCGTCAGGTAGCGAAGAAGGCTGAGGCTTACCTAGCCAGCACCGGAATCGCAGACACCGCGTTCTTTGCTCCAGAAGCAGAATTCTTCATCTTCGATGACGTTCGCTATGAATACAAGCAGAACAGCTCAATGCACTTTATTGACTCAAGCGAAGCTGCATGGAACTCAGGCAAGGACGAGCGCATCGACGGGCAGGGCGGAAACCTCGCCAACAAGACTCCTTACAAGGGTGGCTACTTCCCTGTTGCTCCTGTAGACCAGCACGCTGACATGCGCGACCAGATCGTTCTCGAACTAGAGGCAGCTGGACTTGCAGTCGAGCGAAGCCACCACGAAGTTGGTACCGCGGGTCAGGGTGAAATCAACTACCGTTTCGACACCCTCGTGCATGCAG
>JACCDQ011809375.1_pt1 | contig 45357 bp, 43 predicted proteins | sample 7446031 | NCBI WGS metagenome assembly JACCDQ01 (sample SAMN15323442, study PRJNA562643) | freshwater metagenome | isolation source: river surface water | place: USA:Blue River Watershed | collected 2017-08-17
CAGACAAACTCGGTATTCCAATCGGAACAGTGAAAAGCCGGATTTTCATCGCCAGAAAAAAGCTGATGGAAGCATTACCGGAATTCGCATTTTCGGCAAATTAATTTATGACAAAAAAAGTACACGTTATTGGCTCGGGTATTTCGAGCCTATCCACCGCTTCGTTTCTTGCAAAAGCAGGCTATGAGGTACAAATTTTCGAAAAAAACCCCACCATTGGTGGCAGAGCGCGTCAGTTTGAAACACAAGGTTTTGTTTTTGACATGGGCCCATCGTGGTATTGGATGCCAGATGTTTTCGAAAAGTTCTACCAACAGTTTGGCTATACCACATCTGATTTCTATGCGCTCAAGCGCTTAGATCCATCTTACCGTGTATATTGGCCAGATCAAACCTATACCAACGTGCCGGCACAAATGCCAAAGCTCGAAGAATGGTTTGAATCTTTAGAGCCCGGAAGCGCGCTTCAACTCCAGGCATTCCTAAAAGATGCCGCCTACAAATACAAAGTAGGCATGGAAGACCTCGTCTATAAACCAAGCCTGAGTTTAACAGAGTTTTTCGACAGCCGTGTGCTCGGAGGACTTTTCAAGATGCACCTCTTTTCTTCCTTCTCGAGCTTCATTCGCAACTATTTCAAACATCCGAAAATATTATCTTTACTCGAGTTTCCGGTGTTGTTTTTAGGTGCCATGCCCAACGAAACGCCCGCGCTTTATTCTTTGATGAACTACGCCGATATCCAACTTGGCACGTGGTACCCAATGAAAGGGATGCACGAATTCATCAAGGCCTTTGCACGCATTGCACAAGAACAGGGCGTCAAAATCGAAACCGCTGCCAATGTTGAACGCATCGTGATTGAAAACGGCAAAGCCGTAGGCACCATTGTTAATGGTCAGTTGCACCGCGCCGATATCGTGATTTCAGGTGCTGATTACGCACACACCGACCAAAAACTACTCAAAGAAAACGCCAATTATTCAGCTGCTTACTGGGACAAACGCACAATGGCGCCATCTAGCCTTTTGTTCTATGTGGGTGTCAATAAAAAACTCAGCAATTTAGAGCACCATAACCTCTTCTTTGACGAATCCTTAGAAGAACACGGCAAAACTATCTATAAAGATCCGAGCTGGCCCGCAAAACCATTGTTTTACATGAGCGTTCCGTCCATAACAGATGCGAGTGTAGCGCCTGAAGGCTCAGAGAACCTTTTCTTTTTGATTCCATTGGCTCCCGACTTAAAGGACGACGAAGCGACCCGTGAGCACTATTTCTCGATTTTAATTGAGCGCCTCAAAGCGCTGACCGGAAATGATATCAAAGATCATATTGTTTACAAAAGAAGTTTTTGTGTCGCCGATTTCAAAAGCGACTACAACGCCTTTAAGGGCAATGCTTATGGCTTGGCCAACACCTTGCTGCAGACGGCCATACTGAAGCCGCGCATGCAACACAAAAAAATCAAAAACCTGTATTACACTGGCCAACTCACCGTTCCAGGCCCGGGCGTTCCTCCTTCTATTGTTTCTGGAGAAGTTGTCGCCAAACATATCATCGCTAAGCACCACTAAACCCATTCTATGAAAGCTTTATTTGACAACGTATGCCAAGAAATGAGCGAGCTTACCACCAAAAGGTACAGCACCTCTTTCTCTTTGGGCATCAGCTTTTTGCACAAGGAATTGCAAAAACCTATTTATTCCATTTACGGTTTTGTGCGCTTTGCAGATGAAATTGTAGACACCTTTCATGGCTATGACAAAGAAAAACTGCTCCTTGACTTCAAAAATCAAACCTATGAGGCCATTGCAGCAGGTATATCACTCAATCCGATACTCAATAGCTTTCAGTGGGCGGTCAATACGTATCAAATCCCGATGGAACTCATCGATACCTTCCTCGACTCCATGGAAATGGACTTACAAAAACAAACCTACGACCAAGGCAAGTATGAAACCTATATTTTAGGTTCTGCTGAAGTAGTTGGCCTGATGTGTTTGAAAGTTTTTGTTGAAGGTGACCAAAAAACCTACGAGGACCTCAAACCATATGCAATGAAACTTGGGGCTGCGTTTCAAAAAATCAATTTCTTGCGCGACCTCAAAGCAGATTACCAAGAATTGGGCAGAACGTACTTTCCTGGCATCAATCTTTCTGACTTCAATAGCGCGATCAAAAAGGAAATTGAAGCAGATATCGCACTTGACTTTCAAAAAGGTTATGAAGGTATTTTATTGTTGCCAAGAAGTGCCCGTTTTGGCGTCTACATGGCTTACAAATATTACTTCAAGCTCTTCAATAAGATCAAGCAAACACCTGCGGAACACGTACTGAACGAACGCATCCGCATTCCAAATTACCGCAAAATGCGCATCTTACTCACCTCTTATGTGCGCCACAATTTAAATTTACTTTAATGCCAGACGAATACGTTGTATTGGTAGATGAACAAGACCAAGAAATTGGTCAGATGGAAAAAATGGAGGCGCATCGCTTAGGGCTTTTGCACCGCGCTTTTTCTATTTTGCTTTTCAATTCAAAAGGAGAGTTATTGCTCCAACAACGCGCCGCACACAAATACCACTCTCCCCTGCTCTGGACCAACACATGTTGCAGTCACCAGCGTCCGGGAGAAACAACATTACTGGCTGCCGAACGCAGGCTCCGTGAAGAAATGGGCATGAGCGCACCCATGCAAACTGCTTTTAGTTTTCTCTATAAAGCAAACCTGGACCAAGGTCTGAGTGAACACGAGCTCGATCATGTAGTGTTTGGCTACACCAATCAAGACCCAATTATCAATCCGGAAGAAGTGCAGGCCTTTCAATGGATCACCATAGAACAACTCAGCCAACAACTCAAAAATAATCCGCAAACGCTTACCGTTTGGTTTCAAATATTACTCGAACAACACCTAGAAAAAATCACAAAAGCAGCAAATGAAAGTATGTAGAAGAGCGACCTTCAATGCGGCGCACCGCTTGTTCAGACCCGATTGGTCGGATGAGCAAAACAATGCCGTCTTTGGCAAATGTAACAACCCGAATTTTCATGGTCACAACTACACTTTAGAAGTATGGATTGAGGGGCAGGTTGATCCACAAACGGGTTACCTCATCGACCTCAAACTTGTTAAGGACCTCATTGGAACAGAAGTACAAGATCGCTTTGACCACCGCAACCTCAACCTAGATTGCCCTGAATTTGCGGAGCTCAACCCAACAGCAGAAAATATTGCCATCGTGATTTGGAATTTATTGCGCGTCAAACTCGATGCCAAATACGGCCTCAGCCTCAAGCTCTGGGAAACCCAAAACAACATCATCGAATACGACGGAAAATGAGTACTGCCCTTTTCTGGCACCGCCGAGACCTCCGAATTTATGACAATGCAGGTCTGTATAAAGCGCTCAAACAATGCACGAAAGTCATTCCTGTTTTTATTTTTGACAGCAGCATTCTCGGACGCCTGCAAAAAAACGACCAACGCGTGTTGTTCATACACCAAGCGCTACAGCAAATCAAGGAACACTACCGCGCAATCGGTTCGGATATAGAAGTGCTTTACGGCGATCCGAAAGTAGCCCTACCGGAGCTTGCCCAAAAATACAACGTTCAAAAAGTCTATACCAACAGAGATTATGAACCAAGTGCGCTTTCCCGCGACCAATATATTTTTGAGGCCCTGCGTGAAATAAACATTGAATTTATTGGCGCCAAGGATCAGGTTATTTTTGAAAAAAATGAAGTCACCAAAGACGACGGTTTGCCCTATACCATTTACACGCCTTATGCCCGAAAATGGAAAGCTAAACTGACCGACTACCATTTGAAAGCCTACCCGACCGAAAAATACCAACACCATTTACATTCATTTCGCACAGATGACTTGATCTCACTCCTAGAAATGGGTTTTGAAGACACGCAAACAAATGAATTTCCTGCCAAAACAACTCCTGCTCAAGTCATTGAAAAATACCATCTTCAAAGAGACCTACCGGCAGTTTTAGGAACATCTAGACTCAGTTTACACCTGCGTTTTGGCACCATTTCTATTCGGTCACTTGCCAAAGAAGCCATGGCACTCAATGAGAAATACCTCAACGAACTCATCTGGCGCGACTTCTACCAAATGATCCTATTTCATTTTCCAAACACTCCCGACAACGCGTTCAAGCCGCAATACGACCGCATTGTCTGGGAAAACAACGAGGCCGATTATGCAGCGTGGTGCGCCGGAAAAACGGGTTATCCGATGGTAGATGCCGGCATGCGCGAACTCAATGCCACCGGCTTTATGCACAACCGTGTGCGCATGGTGGTGGCAAGTTTTCTCACCAAACACCTGCTGATCGATTGGCGCTGGGGCGAGCGTTACTTTGCCGAAAAACTCCTGGATTTTGAATTGGCCAGCAATGTTGGCGGTTGGCAATGGGCCGCAGGTTGTGGCTGTGATGCTGCCCCATATTTTAGGGTCTTCAATCCAGAGGCACAGCAAAAGAAATTCGATCCGAAATTTGAATACATTAAAAAATGGGTGCCTGAATTTGGAACACCCACATATATACATCCGATTGTCGATCATAAAATGGCGCGCGAACGCGTTTTAGATCGCTTCAAAACAGCCCTACAACCATGAGCCAAGCCATCCAAATTGGAGACAACTGCCCAGCATTTAGTCTGCCAGACAGCCAAGGAAAACAAATTCATGTCAATGAATACCTCGGACAAAAGATTTTAGTCCTGTTCTTTTATCCAAAAGACGACACACCAGGTTGCACCAAAGAAGCTTGTGCTTTTCGCGATGCGTATGCCGATTTTCTGGACCTTGGTTGTGAGGTCTTTGGTATATCATCTGACGCAAGCCAATCTCACCAAGCATTCCAACAAAAACACCAGCTGCCTTATCCGCTTTTGTCTGATACACAAAAAAAGGTACGCCAACTATTTGGCGTACCTGCTTCTTTATTTGGCTTGCTTCCCGGAAGAGTGACGTATGTCGTTGGGCTCGATGGAAAAGTAGCCGGAATTTTCAATTCTCAGACCAATCCTGTAGGGCACATCAATGAAGCCCTGAAGGTGGCCAGATCTTTACTTACTGCTTGATGAACTGAAGTTCGGCAGCAAGCTTGATGTCGTCGCTTACGACAATATTTCCAGCCTCGGTAATTGCGCTCCAAGTTAGGCCAAACTCGCTTCTTTTGATGCTTCCTGAAAGCGTCATGCCTGCTTTGGTTTGTCCGTAAGGATCTACTGCGATACCTGCAAAATCTGCTTTGAGTACAACAGGGTGTGTATGACCCTTGATTTGTAGATGACCAGCAATTTCTAAGGTTTCGTCGTTGATTTTGGTAATACCCGTTGAGGTAAAAGTCAAGGCTGGGTGGCTTTCTGCGTCAAAGAAATCTGCAGACTTGAGGTGACCATCGCGATCGGCAACGCCTGTATTGATTGAATTGATATCCGCATTAAAGCTAAATTGAGCGGTAGTGAAGTCATCGCCTGCTGTAGTTGCATGCGCGTCAAACGAACCAAAAGATCCGCTCACGTTAGAGATCATCATGTGGCGCACTTTGAAGCCTACTTCACTGTGCATTGTGTCTACTTTCCAAGTTGTTTCCATTTTCAATATTTTTAGAATTTTGACAAAGGTACGGGACGAGCCCACCAAATATACTTGACCTGCATCAAGACTTTTTGAAGCCACTCAAAAAGCGTATTTTTGAACTATGAAGCATTTCGTTTTCCTCTTTTCTCTAGCGCTCTGTTTTTCTGGTTATACCCAACTGCTCAACAAGGACGTCAAACAGCATTACCCCACAAGTTTTTATTTCGAAAGCCAACGCATGGTCATGTTCCGGTCTTTGGTTTCTAATGATGCGTTCTTGCCTACACAGTTGGGAGAACGCGCCAATGAATCCGAACTCACGGTGTGGTCGCAGCAACTTGGTATTTGCCTGGGCTTATCCCAACATTTTTATCTTGACGGCGGGGTTGCTTTGTTGCAAAACGGAGAAGCCTATTCATTCAGCTCTCTTGATACGGATTCTACATTCGCCTACCAGACGCGCTACCGCTACCTTGCCTTACCACTCCAACTTAAAATGAGTTTCGGAGATAAATTCAAGTTTTATGGAGGTGTTGGTATGGTTCCAGGGCTCTACCAAGGCTACAAACAAGACCTCCAATGGTCGAATGCTTTGGGCGCCAAATACGATGACCAAATAAAAGTCAATAATGCCATGAATAGCTTTACAATTTCTTGGCTTGCCTCTGTGGGCATTACGGCGCCATTAGGCAACAATTATGCGCTTCGTTTTGGCGCGCTCTATCGCAAGCAACTGAACAACTCCTACAGCCCTTACGAAGACTACATTCACAAAAGCAAGGGCTGGGGTCTCAATATCGGTCTATCAAAACAACTTTAAATGCAAATTCAAGATATTACCCGCTTTTTAGAGGCAAAATTTCCGCTACAACTTCAGGAGAGCTATGACAACAGTGGGCTCATTTATGGCCGCGCCGAACAGGAAGTCACAGGTGTTTTGATCTCGCTAGACGTCACCGAAGCCATTGTGGAAGAAGCACTATCCAATCAATGCAACCTGATTATCGCGCACCATCCTGTTGTTTTCAAAGGAATCAAGCGCCTGAACGGAAAAACATTGGTCGAACGCGTCTTGGAACGCTGCATTCAAAATGGTATTGCCCTCTACGCCATCCACACCAATCTCGACAACCATATTGAAGGCGTGAATTACAAAATTGCGCATAAATTAGGCTTGACAGACTGTCGCATTCTCAGACCAATGGCTGCACAATTATTTAAATTAGAAGTCTACGTGCCTCAAGAAGATTTCGAGGGCTTAGATGCCGCAATTTTAGCTGCTGGGGCCGGTCAGATCGGCAACTATCAAGACTGCCATTTCAGAACACTCGGCACAGGCACCTTCAGGCCCAATGAAAAAGCGCAGCCGCATATCGGCAATGCCGGACAACGCGAATCGGTTCAAGAACTCAAAATGGAATATGTTGTGGAAGCGAGTGTGGTCTCGGCTGTGCTCAGCGCCATGAAAAAAGCCCATCCCTACGAAGAAGTTGCATACCAATTAATGGCCACACAAAATCAACACCAAGCGCGTGGAGCAGGTTTTGTAGGGCAGCTACCTGCGCCTGTTGAGCCCATGGCATTTTTAAAAATGGTCAAAGAGCAGTTCAATTGCGGTGCCATCAGATACACGAACTTACTCCCTAAACACATCCAAACCGTAGCGCTGTGTGGCGGAGCAGGAAGCTTTCTATTGCCCGATGCCATTGGCGCAAAAGCAGATATTTTCATTACAGGCGACTTCAAATACCATGAATTTTTTGATGCCGAAGACCGAATCGTTATTGCCGATATCGGTCACTATGAAAGCGAGCAATTTACAAGTGAACTTTTAGCTGAACAACTTACGGAAAAATTTCCTAACTTTGCGGTCCGTTTAACTAAGTTGAATACGAATCCCGTTAACTATCTATAGCCCATGGCAGCAGCAACTAAAAAAGAAGGTACCATCGCAGAAAAATTGGATGCGCTTTTTGAACTCCAGAAAATCGACTCTGAAATCGACCGCATTCGCACCATCCGTGGTGAACTTCCTTTAGAAGTGCAAAGTCTAGAAGACGAAATCATCGGACTCAATACGCGCGTTACCAAAATCAACGACGAAATCAAAGAAGTCGAGACTGAAATCGCCGACCGCAAAATCGCCGTCAAAGACGCCGAAGCAGCAATCGCGAAATACAAAGAGCAGCAAAACAACGTGCGCAACAACCGCGAATTCGAATCGCTTTCTAAAGAAATCGAATTCCAAGAGCTCGAAATCAAATTACACGATAAAAAATCGAAAGAGGCGAAACTCAAAATCGACCTTAAAAAAGAAACCCTTACTGAAGCAATCGAGCGCGTCGAAATGAAACAAGGCGACCTCGACGGCAAAAAAGCAGAATTAGAGGCCATCGTTAGCGAAACGCAAAAAGACGAAGAAAAACTCATCAAGGCTTCAGACGCAGCAAAGAAAAACATCGAAAACCGTTTGGTGTTTGCTTATGAGCGTTTGCGCACCAATGCCAAAAACGGCTTAGCTGTTGTGCAAGTGATGCGTGGTTCTTGTGGTGGTTGCTTCAACAAAATTCCACCGCAGCGTCAGCTCGATATCGTAACTAAAAAGAAAATTATTGTTTGTGAGCACTGTGGTCGTGTTTTGGTTCCACAAGAAGCTACAGAAGCATAATCTACAGCATTGATCAAATAAAAAAAAGCGCTCTTTCAAGCGCTTTTTTTTATGTCTTCAAATATCAGTTCAACTTGAATTGGATATCGAGCTTGGCCAGCTCTTTAAATAACTGGCTTGAGGGCTGCACTTTTATGCTGCGCGAAGGCAATGAAACTTCAATGCCATCTAGTGGGTCAAATACCGTAAAGTGCAATTGACAGGTGCCTGGATTGGCTTCAAAGAGCTCATGGAGTTGGTCAATAACCAGCTGATCAAGTTGTTTGGCAGAAAAACGCAACTTGAGCATTTTGGCGCGTTTGTCTCGGAGTTCTTGCAACAATTCGATGTGGTGCACAACAAATTCAGGATATTGTCTGAAACGGGGCACTTCTATGCGCCCTTTAATGGCTACAAAAGTACCGGGCTCCATAAAATGCTTGAACTTGAGGTAAGACTCATTGAATAAATTGAGCTTGAAGGCATCTTGGTAATCTTCGATAATGAGCGAACCAAAAGCATCTCCACGTTTGGTGATGCGGTGTTCGGCCGTGGTAATAATTGCGGCGAGCAAAAGGTCTCTGCCTAAATAAGCTGCAGGATCATTGAGCATGGCAACTGTCCCCGTACAAAAGGAATTGATTTCTACTTTGTAGTCGTCTAGTGGATGACCTGAAATGAAGATGCCCACCACTTCTTTCTCACGGTTGAGTTTGTAAATGGCTGGCCATTCGTCGGCGCGCGGAATTGTTGGCGCCGGCATGGTGGTACCCGTGGCCTCGCCAAACATGCTGTGCTGCGAAGACTGCGCTTGTTCTTGTACACTAGCACCGTAGCGCATGGCTGCATCTAAAAAGGTTCGGCCGTTGGCATCCGCCACCATATACTGAGCTCTGTGTACATCTTTGAAAGAATCAAAACCGCCCGCATATACCAAACTTTCAAAGGCGCGTTTGTTGCAAAGACGTAAATTGATGCGTTTGGTGAGATCAAAAATAGAGGCAAACGGTCCGTTTTGACGCTCAGTCAAAATGGCATCAACGGGGCCACTGCCCATGCCGCGAATAGCGCCCAGGCCAAAGCGAATAGCACCTGCTGCATTGACAGAAAACGTAAAGCCCGATTCGTTGATGTCAGGGCCCAATACTTCAATACCCATGCGGCGACATTCTTCCATAAAGAAAGACACTTGTTTGATATCAGACATGTTGTTGCTGAGCACAGACGCCATGTATTCTGCTGGATAGTTCGCCTTGAGGTAGGCCGTTTGATACGCCACCCATGCATAGCAGGTGGAGTGCGATTTATTGAACGCATAAGAGGCAAAAGCTTCCCAGTCTTTCCAGACTTTTTCTAGCGTTGGGGCGGGGTGTCCTTTTGCCGAGGCCCTTTCAATGAAAGTTGGCTTCATTTTATCGAGTACCTTGCGGTCTTTTTTACCCATGGCTTTGCGCAGGGTGTCGGCCTCACCTTTGGTGAAATCGGCTAACTTTTGAGACAAGAGCATGACCTGTTCTTGATAAACGGTAATGCCGTAGGTTTCTTTGAGATAACCTTCGCAGTCGGGTAAATCATAAACAATAGGCTCATCGCCATGCTTGCGCTTACAATAAGAAGGGATGTATTCCATTGGCCCTGGTCTGTAAAGGGCGTTCATGGCAATGAGGTCGGCAAAAACAGTGGGCTTGAGTTCCTTGAGGTGTTTTTGCATCCCGGGAGATTCGTATTGGAAAATACCAACGGTGTCGCCGCGCTGAAACAATGCGTAGGTAGCTTCGTCGTCTATTGGAAAAGCGTCGGGGTCGAGTTCAATGCCACGGTTTTCTCTGACCAAACGCACAGCGTCTTTGATGAGGGTGAGTGTTTTAAGCCCAAGGAAGTCCATTTTGAGCAAACCTGCAGATTCTGCAACGGAGTTGTCGTATTGGGTACAAACCATCTCGGAATCTTTGGCAGTAGCAACCGGGACAAAATTGGTGAGGTCGTCTGGGGTAATAATGACGCCACAGGCATGGATACCGGTATTGCGCACAGACCCTTCGATTTCCATGGCTTTTTGTAAAACCTGCGCTTGGAGGTCGGTACCTTGATAAATACGGCGGAGTTCTTTGGCATTCGCCACTGCTTCTTGGTTGCGCAATTTGTCGATGAGCTCTGGCTCTGGAATCGTGAAGAGTTTGCGCAAAGAAAGATCCGGTATAAGTTTGGCCAAGCGATCTGCTTCGGGAAGCGGAAGGTTCATGACACGAGCGGTGTCGCGGATAGCAGACTTAGCGGCCATGGTGCCATACGTGATGATTTGGGCAACTTGCTTGGCGCCGTATTTATTGATAACGTAGTCGATGACGCGGCCGCGGCCTTCGTCGTCGAAGTCGATATCGATATCGGGCATCGAGACGCGGTCCGGATTGAGGAAGCGCTCAAAGAGGAGGTCGTATTTGATGGGGTCGACGTTGGTGATACCAATGCAATAGGCCACGGCAGAACCTGCCGCCGAACCCCGACCTGGCCCTACCGAAACGCCCATTTGGCGAGCCGCATTACAGAAATCTTGAACAATTAGGAAGTAACCAGGGTAGCCTGTTTTCTCGATGGTGGCCAATTCAAAATCGATGCGCTCGGTAATTTCGGGTGTGAGTTCGGTGTAGCGTTTTTTGGCGCCTTCATAGGTGAGGTAGCGCAAAAATGCGTTTTCTCCGCGCTTGCCGCCATCGATTTCATCTTGGGCATCGATGAACTCAGTGGGGATATCAAACGCCGGTAGCAAGACCTCGCGGGCCAAACCATAGTGTTCGCATTTTTCAATAATTTCAGCCACATTCGTGATGGACTCAGGTAAGTCGGCAAAAAGCGCGAGCATTTCTTCGGTGCTGCGCATGTAGTAGGAGTCGTTTTCGAGGCCATAGCGGAACCCTCGGCCGCGGCCTTTTGGCGTCTCAACCAATTCGCCGTCTTTAACGCAGAGCAAGACGTCGTGGGCCATGGCATCTTTTTGCTCGACGTAGTACGTATTGTTGGTGGCGACCAACTTGATTTGGTGTTGTGCTGCTAAAGAAACGAGCATTGGATTGAGCCGCTCTTCTACTTCTAGATTGTGACGGCCAATTTCGATATAGAAGTCTTCGCCGAACTGTGCTTTCCACCAAAGTAGGGCTTCTTCTGCTTGACGCTCCCCAACATTGAGCAACAAATTTGGGATTTCTCCGTATAAGTTGCCGCTCAACACAATGAGGTCTTCTTTGTATTGCAACAACACTTCTTTGTCTATTCTAGGTACGTAATACATCCCTTGGGTGTAGGCAATAGAAGCCAGCTTGATCAGTTGCTGATAGCCGTTTTTATTTTTGGCCAAGCAAACGATTTGGTAACCGTTGTCTTTGACAGATTTATCTTGGTGATTGCGACACACATTGAATTCGCAACCAATGATGGGCAAGATCTCTTGCCCGTCGAAAGGCTCACCCTTTTCTTGCGCTTCGGCCCTTGCGGCTGCAATTTTGGCGTTGTGGGCAGCAGCTAATTTTTCAAATTGAAAAGCGGCCATCATGTTGCCGGTATCGGTAAGCGCTACCGCTGGCTGCTTTAATGCCACAGCCTTCGCGATAAGCGCACTTACCTCAGCGGTAGATTGCAAGATGGAATATTGCGTGTGATTGTGCAGGTGGGCAAAAACGACATTTTCATTGGCAAGCTGCACACTTGGCTTTGGAGTAGCAGGCGCTTGTGTGGGGCGCTTGGCATCGCGTAGTTTTTGACTTTCGGCCTTTAGGTTGACGTGCTGCAACCCAATTTTTTGGATTGGCGCAGGATTGAGCGTTCGAAAAGACTCAAAATAGCCGGGTTCTTGTAAGATTTCTTCTAAAGTGTAGTGTTCTTTGCGCAAGAGCTCCAAAAAACAACGCGTGGTAGACTCGACGTCGGCGGTGGCGTTGTGGGCCTCGTTGAACGCTTCGCCAAAAAGGTGCTGGTGCAGCTCTGTAAGTGTCGGCAATTTGAATTTGCCTCCACGACCACCCGGTATTTGACACAATTGGGCGCTGTTTTCGGTACAGGTATCGAGCACGGGCAGCGTAAGCGGTGTTGCTTGACCCATGCGCAGGTATTCTGCGCCCATGACGTTGAGGTCAAAGCGCAGGTTGTGACCAACCATGAATTTCGCCCGCGCGAGGTCTTTGTTGAAGAGCGCCAATACGTCGGCGAGGCTTTCACCGACAGCTTGTGCTAATTCGGTGGAAATGCCATGTACGCGCTCGGACTCAAATGGGATATTGAAACCATCTGGACGAATGATGAAGTCTTGTTGTGAAACGAGCTCACCGGATTCGTCGTGGAGTTGCCAAGCGAGCTGCACTACGCGCGGCCAGTTGTCTAGGTCGGTAATGGGTGCGTTAAAATTGCGCGGAAGGCCGGTGGTTTCGGTATCGAATATGAGGTACATGACAGCAGTAAAAAGGGAACTTTAAATTTAGGGATTTCTACTGCGCGGCCCGGCAATTGTTGAAAACTATTCTTGATCGTTTTTACTACATTTGCTTTAAATTGACCGATGCGCCCAAGCCTTCTCTTCGCGCTTTTATTTTTGCCAATGCTTGGCTTTGCGCAATTCAAAGAATCAGCCTATCATTGCAGAAGAGACTCCGTGATTTCACAAACGAAATATGGCAGTGTGTATATCACCCAAGACCACAACTGCCCTATTTATTCTTGGATTTGTCCTGATCCAAAAGACTGGATGAATAACTATGATATTGCAGCAAATTTTCCGGAATTGGCCCACTTCTTGAACCCGCAACAAAACTTAGGGACATTTCCACGCTATTGGAATAATTTAAACGCCTATCACGGGCAATATTATGTCTATGGGCCAAGCGACTGGATGGCAAATCGCCCAGTATACATTTCGGATTCATTCCTGGTAGAAATCGCTTCCGATATCACTTACTTTCGGATCATAAAGCAAGAGCTTATCGATGCTACAGAACTCTTGCTGACATTAGATTTATATGGGGAGGAAGCATTTTTACGCATACGGCTCTTGTCATTTCCTCAAGGCGCAGCACTTTGGGAATACAATGTTAAAAATGAAAGCTTGTCTAAACTAATGGTGGCCAGTGACTACGTAAGAACCTACGACCTCATCAACAATGACTGCGTAGATCAAAAGTGTTTTCAAGAATTTCAATTTGATGTAATTGACCTGAGCCGCATAAAGATGAAAGACTAAAGGCTGGTTTGTCTTTCCCAATAATCATTTAAAAGAACCACCAATTTGCGTGAAATATTGTTCTGGTAACGCTTGGTGCGGTAACCACCTACCCAATTGATGCCTCGGATGGCGTTGGTGAGAAAGATTTCGTCGGCGGCAAGCAAATGCTGAGGCAAAATGGCACTCTCGTAGACTTTGATCCCGTTGGCCAAAGCCAAATTGATGACTTGCATCCGCATGGTACCGGCCAAACAGCCTTCTTCGAGACTCGGCGTGTAGAGCACACCGTTGCTGATGATAAAACAATTGCAAGACGATGTTTCGAGTATTTGACCGCGGTAATCTGTTAAAAACACATCATCTAACCCTTTTGATTTGGCATGTAAAGCAGCCATAACGTAAGGCAGACCCATTTTGGTTTTGAAATTTGACAACAGATTTTTTTGCAGTTTGATTTCTTGATAGATATCGAGCTCTAAACCGCGGGCATTGAGTTCAAAATGATTGACCTCATAGGGCGACACCTCGATGTAGTAAGTAGCTTCATTGGCATCTGGCAAATATGCACCGCCACTGATTCTATCCAAAGACAAACGACACCTGCCGCCTTCATTGATACCCGATTGCTGACACAACTCAATAATTTTTGCCTCAAAAAACGATGTTGTGTAACTTGCCGAAGGGCGCATGTGTATAGCGCGCGCACCAGCTAATAAGCGTAAAATATGATTTTCTAGATTGAGCGGACGACCGTTGATGATGCGAATGCTCTCAAAGACGCCATCGCCGTATAAATGCGCGCGGTTGCCTGAGGAGATGGTTGGTGCATCTGCCGCTAATATGGTACCGTTGTTGTTAACGTAGCGCATGGATTGCTATACTTCTAGTGAAACAAAGATGCAAAAAATTGTGCATAGCCCGGTAAAAAAATAAAAACGAATAAGAGACCCGCGAGTGCCCCTGATATGTGTGCGTCGTGGGCAATTCCGGTATTGCCTTTTCTAAATGCATAATATTCGATGAGTAAATAAATGGGGCCAAAAATATAAGCTGGAATTGGAATCGGAATAAACATGAGCAGTAGCCCTTGCGTTGGATGTGCGGCAATGAAAGCAAAAAGCACGGCGGTTACCGCTCCTGAAGCACCTAAACTGCGGTAATGTGGTTGGTCTTGGTGCTTGTAAAAAGAATAAAGTGTTGCAAAAAGACCGCCCATTAAGTAGAGCATCGCAAAATAATAAGTGCCTTTGAGTACGCCAAAAATAAGGCTGTATTCAGTAGCTAAAAAACCGCCGATAAACCACAACGTGAGCATATTGAACAACAAATGCGACCAATCGAGGTGCACAAACATGTGCGTAAAAAACCTGTACCACTCCGCATTGTGTTTACTGCGGTAAGGGATAAAAAGCATGCGCTCTAAAAAAGCCTGATTTTGAAATCCTTGCCAAGAAAGGAATGCTGTAAGTATAATCAGAAAAATTACCATTGTAAATGCAAAGTTTTAACTACTTTCAACGAAATTAAGCATTATTAATATGAAGTGCACCCTACAAATTACCTCCGTGCTACTCGTATCGTTCTTCTTGCTTTCTGCTTGTCATGAGCCCAATCCTACAATTGCCCAAAAAGATTTTCTCTTTGACCGAAAATTACCCGATGCAGCCAAAATCAAACGGCTCCTCACCGATGGGCACCCAGAGCTCCCGCTAGACAAAACACAGCGCCAACAGCTGTATACTTATTATCGACAATTTGACTTTAGATCGGTTTACACCAGCAATGCCATTGGCCAAACCATTCAAAAACATTGGCTCAAAACCATTTCAAAACACGACCATTTTGGCCTCCCGAGCGCAAGAATGATTTCACTTGACAAAAAACCAAAACTGATCAAAGAACTGCTGCTCAATTACCAAATTGGCTCCATGGTTCATGACCTCGATAGCGGCCTGATTGATTTCAATAAACAAGCATTCAAGGCCAAGACATGGAAAAACTTCCCGACTGCCTGGCTTACAAAACCACAAAATACAGATTCACTTTTGCTGCGCTGCGGGCCTACAGACACCAACTACCGTTACCTGGCCCAACACTTGTATCACTTTGCTGATTCAGCCAAACTAGATACCATTTCTTACAAACTCACCACAGAAAAAGAAAATAAAACCTTAGCTTGGCAACAACTCCAAATGGCGCTCATTGGGTTGGGTTATTGTACTGAAAAAACGGATAGTTTAGGCTTTCGAGCTGCGTTAAAGGTGTATCAAAAAAATCAGGGGCTGAATGCAGATGGCCGCATAGGTTCAGCCACTGTTTTGGCATTTGCAGCATCGAAAAAAGATCAACTCTACCACGCGCAAATTTCACTAGACCGACTCAGACAAGCCGCAAAAAGACCAACAACATTCGTCCAAATCAATCTGCCTTCTTTTGAATTGACATATATTGCCGACGACACGCTCAGAGCAATACACCGCATCATCATTGGCAAATTAGACCACCCCACCCCCGAATTGGTTTCAAAAATTTATCAAATTGTGAGCTTGCCCTATTGGCGCGTCCCGAGTTCTATCGCTAAAAAAGAAATATTGCCTGCCCTCAAACGCAACGCGGGCTACCTCGAGAAGGAACATATGCGCATTTACGGTGCCGGTAAAAAAGAAATTGATCCGCGAACAGTCAAATGGAAGAAAATCAAAGACAATACCTTTCCTTATCAAATAGAACAAGATCCGGGGCCATGGAATAGTTTAGGCCTGATCAAATTTGAATTTGCCAATCATTTCTCCGTCTATGTTCACGACACCCCCAGCAGAGGTCTGTTTGGGCAAAATTTCAGAAGCTTCTCGCACGGCTGCATGCGCGCACAAGATCCAATTGAACTCGGCAAACTCTTCCTAACGCACGATAAAAAAGGAGACCAAACCAATAAAGTAAGTGCCGATTCCCTTCAGACGTTGATCGACCAAAAGATCCATCAGCGCATCCCTTTGCGACAAGCCATACCCATTTTTATTGAATACCACACCGTCACTGCCGACCAAAAGGGTTTGTATTTTCACCTCGACCTCTATCAAAAAGAACAAGCCCTTCTGGCGCTATTTCGTTCGGGAAATAATGGCTAATTTTACCAAAAATTTAGACCATGCTCGTTTCCCCATCTGTTCTTTCCTGTGATTTCGGCAATATCCAACGCGATACCCTCATGTTGCACCATTCCGCCGCAGATTGGTTGCACATCGATGTCATGGACGGCGTATTTGTACCTAACATTTCTTTTGGTTTTCCGGTCTTGCAAGCCATCCGCAAACACACCGACAAAACGCTAGACGTGCACCTCATGATTGCCAACCCAGACGCCTACCTCGAAGATTTCAAAAAGGCCGGCGCCGACATCCTGACCGTACATTATGAAGCCTGCCCGCACCTCCACCGCACTTTAAGTCGGATTCAAGAACTCGGCATGAAAGCCGGTGTGGCACTCAATCCGCATACGCCAATCGACGTATTGAGCGAAGTAGCCCACATGCTCGACCTCGTCCTGATCATGAGTGTCAATCCAGGTTTTGGAGGCCAAAAATTTATCACCGCAGCTACCGACAAAGTAGCACGCCTGAAAGCTTTGCGCACCGCCCACAACGCTCATTTTTTAATTGAAGTAGATGGCGGCGTGAACCTAGAAACAGGCGCGCAATTAGCAGCTGCCGGAGCCGATGCTTTAGTTGCGGGTAGTTTTGTTTTTGGTGCTGCCGATCCGGTGGCTACCATTGCTGCGCTAAAAAGCTTGTAATTACGTAACCAAACAGCACATTCGACGTTAAACGCCACATGAGGCACCTTATTGCTTTATTCCTTTTGCCTTTGTTGCTTTTGCCGTTTTTCAGCCAAGCACAGGGGCTTGCGCAAAAAGAACAAGAAGCCTTCAAACTCCTGACCGCGCTCCGCTCGAGCAAAGACGACACCCAAACCCTCAAATTGCACGCCGATTTCAAAAAAGCAATGTCCGAACTCGTGCGCAGCAAAGATTTCTTTGACTTTCCCTTACAAGTACTCAAAATTGCCGACCTCAAAAGCAATGACCAAACCGTTCGCTTGCTCACTTGGAACGTCGAGTTGGCCGATCTATCCAATACCTATGGTGGTTTTGTCTTGCGCAAAGAAGAAGGCAAAGAGCGCGTGTTGGTGCTCGAACTCATCGATATCCTCGACCCTTACAGCAGCAAACCGGAAAATGTAGTCGATACCAAAAACTGGTATGGTGCGATCTACTATAAAATCATCGATTTCTCGTTTCAAGGCAAAACCCAATATTTACTTTTTGGCTACGATGGCGGTACCACCATGAGCAATTTCAAGTTATTAGATGTCCTGAGTTTTACCGGACAGACTGCTAAATTTGGTAGCCCTGTGTTCAAAGACCCAAAGTCGTTGAAAAAACGCGTTGTCTTTGAATATTCCAATATGGCCAGTATGTCGCTAGAGTTTGAGCCCAAGCGTGCGCGCATCGTCTTTGACCACCTTTCTCCAGAATCTCCTGCCTTAGAAGGTGTGAACTCATATTATTTTCCAGATATGTCTTACGACGCTTACGTTTATGACTACGACCGCGAAATCTGGAACCTCGAAGCCGATGTCGTTGCCACCAACCCAGAAGACGTCGGCGAGCGCTATTATTATGCCCTCAATCAAAAAACAGGTAAAGTTGAAAAGAACCGCATGCGCGGTGACTGGATGAACCCGTCTGATGCCGAAAACCCTAGCAATGGGACGCATCAAGCAGCGCTTCCTGTTCCGCAAAATGACGCCGATTTACCCTACACCAAAAGACACAAAAATAAAAAGCGTTTCCGTCTTTTTAACAAACGCAGCAACCCAGAATCTTACCAAGAATAAGCCCTATGCAACTCGGAAAAATAAATAAACTCACCATCAAGCGCTTTGCACCTCCAGGAGCTTATCTTGTCGATTTACAAGAAAATGAAATCTTGCTACCCAACAAATACCTGACGCCAGATATGGAAGAAGGCACGGATGTAGACGTTTTTGTCATGAAAGATTCCTCGGAGCGCATGGTGGCCGTCACTGAAAGACCCTATTTACTACTCGGCGACTTCGCTTTTTTGGATGTTGTTGAGGTCAATCCGTATGGCGCTTTTGTAGACTGGGGCCTCGACAAAGATTTGTTTGTGCCTTTTGCCGAACAACGCCAGCGTCTAGAAATTGGCGACCGCCATTTATTTACACTTCTCTACGACTTTGAAACCGACCGCTTGTTTGGCAGCATGAAAATCAAAAAAGTACTGAGCCCTTGTCAAGACATGAGTTTGGAAGGTCAGGAAGTTGATCTTTTGATCTGCGATGAAGGAAAACTGGGTAGAAATGTCATTGTCAATAGCCGCTACGAAGGGCTCATTTTTCGAGACCACCTCAACCAACCCGTGCAAAGCGAACAAGAATGTAAAGGTTACGTTGCCAAAGTACGAGAAGATGGCAAATTAGATATTCGCCTAGAAGTACCCAATGACAGCCGTTACGATGCTGCCGAGCAAAAAATATTAGATGTGCTCGCAGCCCAAGAAGGCTTTTTAGCCCTCACCGATAAAAGCGACCCAGATGAGGTGCGCGCTGTGCTCGGACTGAGTAAAAAAACGTTCAAGCAAGCCATTGGCAAGTTGTATAAACACAGACGTATTGCGTTGGAGGCAGAAGGCATTCGCTCCTTGAACAACCCCAGAGTTTAACGTCCGTCGCCGTCTAAGATATTGCCCAAACCACCTAAAATGCCACCTTCCTCTTTGCGGGTAGTGGTGCTATAAGCTAAAATTCTGGAGGCCAATCTGGAAATAGGCAAGCTTTGCAACCAAACTTTTCCAGGTCCTTTGAGCGTGGCAAAAAACAAGCCCTCACCCCCGAAAATAGTGTTTTTGATGCCCCCAACAAATTGGATATCGTAGTCAATCTCTTGCGTGTAGGCGACAATGCAACCTGTATCTACGCGCAATACTTCGCCGGGCTGGAGGGTTCTTTCCGTAATGTAACCACCTGCATGGCAGAACGCAAATCCATCGCCCTCTAGCTTTTGCATAATGAAACCTTCGCCACCAAACAATCCGGTACCGAGCTTTCTTTGGAATTCAATGCCCACACTTACGCCTTTTGCCGCGCACAAAAATGCGTCCTTCTGACAAACAATTTTGCCATTGTATTGCAATAAATCAAATGCGATAATCTTGCCAGGATACGGCGAGGCAAAAGCCACACGCGCCTTTCCAAAACCTTGATTGGTAAAAGCCGTCATGAATAAACTCTCACCCGTAAGCAAGCGTTTACCCGCACTAAACAATTTACCCATAAAGCCCGTCTGTGCGGAGCCGTCGCCAAAAATTGTTTGCATCTCGATGGCTTGATCCATGTACATAAAGGCGCCTGCCTCAGCAATTGCGGTTTCTTGCGGATCGAGCTCGATTTCGATGAGCTGCATTTCTTCTCCTTTGATGAAGTAGTCGATTTCGTGGTTACTGCGCATGTTTTTTTCTTGTAAAATTAGCAACAAAGTAGTTGCGGAGGATTGTTTAACTTTGCCAAATGGAAACACCACAAAAAATTGCGGTCATAGGCGGAGGCAGCTGGGCTACAGCGTTGGTCAAAATTCTTTGCAACAATTGCACGCAAGTCCATTGGTGGATGCGCAGCGAAGAGGCCATTGCACACATCCAGCAATTTGGACACAATCCCAAATACCTTCAGTCTGTGGCTTTTGACACCAAACAATTGGTCTTGAGTCAGGATCTCGAAGGCACTTTAGCTGCTGTCGATTGGGTCATTATTGCCACGCCGGCTGCTTTTCTGGAAGAAGCCTTTGCGGGTATTGGCGCAAGCCATTTTGCCAATAAAGTAGTTTTTTCTGCTGTAAAAGGAATTATACCAGCTTACAATGCCATACCGGCGCGCTTCATTCACAAAAGTTTTGACGTGCCCTATGACCACATCGGCATCATTTCAGGCCCCTGCCATGCAGAAGAAGTGGCCCTGGAGCGCCTCTCTTATCTCACATTAGCTTGTCCCAATGCGCAATATGCCCAGCAAATGGCTGCAGCATTGAGTTGTCGCTACATCAAAACCACCACCAGCGACGACCTTTTTGGTACAGAATTCTCAGCAGTGCTCAAAAATGTCTATGCGTTAGCGGCAGGAATTTGCCACGGGTTGGGCTACGGCGATAACTTTCAAGCCGTCTTGGTATCCAACGCCATTCAAGAAATTGAGCGCTTTATAGATGTTTTGCACCCCGTTCACCGCGACACCAAAACAAGCGCCTACCTCGGCGACCTCTTGGTCACGGCCTATTCCAACTTTTCGCGCAACCGTACCTTTGGCTTCATGATAGGCAAAGGGTATTCGGTCAAAAGTGCACAACTCGAAATGAACATGATTGCAGAAGGATATTACGCGACAAAAAGCCTTCATGAAATCAATCAAAAATTCGGGGTCGACATGCCCATACTTACGGCTGTTTACCACATCATTTATGAGCAAACAGACCCTACTGTAGAAATGAAAATTTTAGCTGAAAAACTTGCTTAACATGAAGGTTTTTAAATTTGGAGGCGCTTCGGTAAAAGACGCCGCTGCTGTCAAAAATGTGAGTGCGATCTTAGCACGTTACCCCAACCAGAAGCTACTTGTTGTCGTATCGGCCATGGGTAAAACAACCAATAAACTAGAAGAGCTCGTGACGGCGCTTTATGCCCAAGACCACCGAATTTATGCGGGTTTGCTCGACGATGTGAAGGCGTATCATCACGAAATTTTAGCGGGCTTATTTGCCGAAAGACATTTTCATATTTACCAAGAACTCGAAGACATCTTTGAGCAAATGGCGCAATTGTTTTTCAAACCTTTGGCAGAGAATCGCTCTTTTCAATATGACCAACTCGTTTCTTGCGGCGAACTCATTTCGAGCAAAATTTTGGCTGCCTATCTCACAGACCAACGCTACAGTAGCACTTGGCTAGATGCCAAAGCACTCATCCGCACAGACAACCATTACCAAGAAGCACAAGTTGACTGGAACAAAACCACTGATTTATGCCAACAACGCGTTAAGCAAGTATTTGAACAAGTAGATATCGCTATTACACAAGGTTTTATTGGTCACACCACAGAAGGTTTTACCACCACGCTCGGCCGAGAAGGTTCTGACTACAGCGCGGGTATTCTAGCCTATTGTTGTGAAGCAGAAAGCGTGACGATCTGGAAAGATGTACCCGGAATGCTCAATGCCGATCCAAAATACTTTGAACACACACAATTGCTGACCCAAATATCGTTCAAAGAAGCCATTGAATTGTCTTATTACGGTGCAAGTGTAATTCATCCAAAAACCGTACAACCCCTACAGCAAAAAAATATTCCCTTGTATGTGCGCTCATTTATAGATCCGGCTGCTCCGGGCACAACCATTTCTGCCAACGCAGAACGCGATGCCCAAATTCCGTCCTATATTGTGAAGTTCAACCAAGTGTTGGTTACGTTTAGCTCCAAAGATTTTTCTTTTATAGCCGAAAAGCAACTCGCCGACATCTTTGCAGCACTTGCCAGCATGCAGGCGCATATCAACCTCATGCAAAATTCTGCTCTCAATTTCTCTGTACTGATAGACCGCGACAAAATGGAGGTAGAAAAATTACAATCTGTACTTGGAGCGCGCTATCACATCCGCTACAACGAAAATTTAGAGCTCGTTACCATCCGTCATTACAACGACACCATTCTTGCTCAGATGAGCGCAGGCAAAACAAATTTAGTGAGCCAACAGACCCGCACTACGGCCCGCTTGGTTTTGCAGCCGAAAGCTTGATTTTTTATTTAGAAAGATTCAAAATACCACAAAAAAGGTATGCGGATTTTCTCGAAATGGGCTTACTTTTGCATATGTCCCAAACTTTGGATTCCATTTCTTTAAACGAACTCGTAGAAATTGCAGCTATTGCCAACAATGCCATAGCTCCTAAGCTCACCGAAATGGGCCTCACCAAAGGTCAGAAAATCAAGGCCATATTCAAGGCGCCTTTTGGCGACCCCATCGCCTACGAAATCAACGGCAACATCATTTCTATGCGCAAAGAAGAAGCCATGCAAGTAGAAGTCCAAATGGCTTAAAGCAAATTTCAGTAGCTTTGTAAGTCATGAAAATCGCATTATTCGGCAATCCCAACACAGGCAAGAGCACTATCTTCAATATGCTGACTGGTTTGCGTCAGCAAGTGGGCAACTTTCCGGGCGTTACCGTAGATAAAAAAAAGGGCAGCATCAAAACTGCACAAGGACAGCACCAACTCACAGACTTCCCCGGTACCTACAGTATATTCGCGCGCTCTTTGGATGAGCAAGTGGTCAAGGAAGTCCTCGGCAACCCACTGCATCCCGATTATCCTGATGCCATCATTTACGTGGCCGACGCCGCCAATTTGGAGCGCAATCTTTTGTTTTTTAGCCAACTTTATGACCTCGGCTTTCCGATACTCTTGGTGCTCAATATGTGGGATCGCGCCCAACAAAAAGGCCTCGACATCCAACTCGACTTACTCCAAAATAACTTCCCCGCTGCGGCTGTAGTAACTGCCAATGCCCGGGTTTCTCTTGGAAAAGACCGCATCATCAAAGCGCTCGACCAACTCCAAAGCGGCGCAAGAACTGCATTCCATGACCACGATTTTCAAACACTGCAAACCGACGCCGAACAAACCCGAAACTCCGACGATCGGCTGCAAAAAATCAGGTCGCTACAACTCGTAGCGGCTGCAAAGCACAAAACTGCCAATCAGTCCACGCGCCTAGACCGCATCCTGACGCATCGCATTTATGGCTACCTGATCTTTTCGGCCATTCTACTCATCATTTTTCAGTTCATATTTAGCTTTGCGAGTATCCCGATGGACTTCATCGACGGGCAATTTGTGCATTTAAGCAGCTGGAGTGCAGCACATTTACCCGACGGTTTGCTTAGCAAACTACTCACCCAAGGCCTTATCCCCGGAATTGGCGGCGTGTTGGTTTTTGTCCCACAAATTGCCATCCTGTTTTTCTTTATCGCACTTTTAGAAGAGAGTGGCTATTTGTCGCGCGTTGTATTTATTATGGATCGCCTGATGCGCCCTTTTGGACTCAATGGCAAAAGTGTTGTGCCGCTACTGTCTAGCGTGGCCTGTGCCATACCAGGCATCATGTCAGCCCGAACCATTTCAGACTGGAAAGAACGCCTCATTACCATCTTAGTAGCCCCATTTATGAGCTGCTCCGCAAGAATACCCGTTTATACCTTATTGATCAGTTTGGTAATTCCGAAGATCTATATTGGCGGTGTTTTGAGTTTGCAAGGCCTCGTTTTGTTTGGCTTGTATTTACTCGGAATCATTTTTGCATTAGGCACGGCACTTTTGCTCAAACTACTCGTCAAGAGCCGCACGCCCGGGTTTCATCTAATGGAACTACCCGACTACAAAACACCAAGACTCACCAACGTAGGCTTCACTGTCTTTGAAAAAGTGAAGGTTTTTGTCTTTGATGCGGGTAAAATAATTGTCGCTATTTCCATCATTTTATGGGCCCTTGCAACATACGGCCCAAGCTCAAGAGAGCAAGCCCTTGACAACCTTCATCAAGAGCAAACCTATATTTTAGCTACTTCAACCAAACAGCAAGAACTCGACAACGCATTATTGCTCTCTGAATCGTACATCGGTCATTTCGGCAAATGGATGGAGCCCGCAATTGCGCCATTGGGTTACGATTGGAAAATTGGCGTTGCCTTACTGAGCTCTTTTGCCGCTCGCGAAGTTTTTGTGGGTTCATTGGCCACTATTTATGCAGTTGGCGACGACAGCAACACCCAAAAACGCTTGATTGAGAAGCTCAAAGAAGAAAAGAACGACCACGGACAAACCACCTATAGTTTGGCAACAGGTGCCTCCTTGCTCGTGTTTTATGTGTTCGCAATGCAATGCATGGCGACACTCGCGGTTGTAAAGCGCGAAACAAATTCATGGAAATGGCCCCTCCTTCAACTTGGGTTCATGGGTGTCATTGCTTATTTGAGTGCATTTTTAGTGTATCAACTATTGGTTTAAATACTTTATCGCTATCTTTCACTGATGCAACAAATATTGGTCATGATATTCATTCTCTGCGCAGGAATTTACCTGTTGAGGCATGTTTACCAATTGTTTTTTAAGCAACATGACCACTGCAAGGGTTGCGGACTCACGCCAAAGCATTCCAATGAATCCAACACATAAAGCACAAACATATCAGTACAGCCATGATTTCTTTGCGGTAAAAACCGGTGGCGCATCCGATTTTGCCGATGAATTTGATCCACACCTTATCGATACCGACAATGTTTTTTGGCTCAATTTTCATGGCTTAAATGACCGAGATAGCATTGAAAAAATCTGTCAAAAAATAGGCCTTGATAAACTCAGTATCGAAAGTATCTTTTTGCCACTGCGCCGTGCCAAAGTAGAAGAATATCCGTCGTATTTGTTTTTTCAATTGCATACGCTGCGCAACAATTGTCAGGATGCCGAACAAACAGACCAAATTACATTTATTCTAGGAGCCCATTATTTGCTCTCACTTCAGACCAATGAAGGCTTACATTTTGGCGAAGTCCGAGAACGCATTGAAAAATCTAAGGGTAAAATCCGCAACCAAAAAGCTGATTTCTTATTATTTCGATTACTAGATGCCCTACTCGATGAGCTTTTTCTTTATACAAGCACTATATCAGAGGAAATTGATCGAATAGACCAGCGCATCCATACAGAGATGCAAACCGACTTACTTCGGTCCATTGAAGATCAAAAAAGAAACCTGATCAATCTCAGAAAAATAGTTCAACCAATTAAAGACTTACTTGCTTCACTTGAATCGATGGATAATCACTTGATAGAAGCCGGCAACAAACATTACTATAAAAATTTAAGAAATAGTTGCCTTAGCTTATTAGAGGATGTCGAAGCGCACAAACAAATTTTAGATGGTCTGGCCAACTTATACTATGCGGTACAGGGCCAACGCATGAACCACATCATGAAAGTTTTAACGGTCGTGAGCAGCATATTTATTCCGCTGACTTTTATTGTTGGTGTATACGGCATGAATTTCAAGCACATGCCTGAATTAGACTACCCATATGGTTATTATACGGTAGTTGGTGTGATGTTCGTGTTGAGTTTTAGTTTGCTTATTTTCTTCATGAAGCGCGGATGGCTCAAGCGCGAATAGATGTTAATGAAGTGTTAAATACAAAATATGCCCAAAGAAGCTTCTTATCTTTCGGAAAGTTAAACTGAAACATATGAAAAAATTATTGCTTTCTTTTGGTGTTGTTTTCATGGCTGTACTTGGCCTTAACAGCGTCAATGCACAAATCGAAAAAGGTGCTAAAATTGAATTCAACAAAGAAGTCCATGACTACGGCAACATCAAATATGGTGGTGAGCCTTATTGTGCTTTTGAATTCAAAAATACCGGTGATGAGCCTTTGATCATCTCCAACGCAAAAGGATCTTGTGGTTGTACAGTTCCTGAATGGCCAAAAGAGCCAATTGCACCAGGAGCAAAAGGCACAATCCGTGTAAAATACGATACCAATCGTCCGGGCCCAATCAACAAAAGCGTTACCATTACCTCAAACGCCATCAACGAGCCAAACAAAGTGATCCGCATCAAAGGTGAAGTTGGTCCAGCTCCAGAGAGCGGAACGCCGGTAAACAACGCAGGCGCGCCAACAAACAACTAAGATTTACATCTTCAACTCATAAAAAAGCCACTCCTCGGAGTGGCTTTTTTATTGCGCTTCATTTTTAGATTTCTAAAAAGTGTTGGGCAGTAGTTGGCCAATTGGCTGTGGTACCTGGCCGAACCAATTGAATGGTCTGCAGACCTGCTTGTGCCGCAGCAGACAGCTCGGCCGTGATATCCGATAAAAACAAGATTTGCTCTGGAGCTAAACCCAAGAGCTGGGCAATCTTGAGGTAAGTGTCGGTGTCTTTTTTAGGGCCTGTAGTGGTATCAAAATGCTGCGAAAAATGACCCGATAAGTCACCGAAATCACTGTACTTGAACAACAATTTTTGAGCGGCGACTGAACCGGAAGAAAACACACCGATTTTTAATCCAAGGGCACGCCATTGATTGAGTGCCGCAGGTACGTCTTCATAGACATGCCCTGTGATTTGTGCAGATTCATAGCCACTTCTCCAAATTATTCCTTGAAGGGTTTTAAGTGGCGTTAGTTTGCGGTCTTCTTCGCTCCAAACTTTTAGGCAAGCCAACACTTCTTCTGTTGTAGTGAGGTGCTTACCCTCCTCTTTTGAAGCAATTTCAATAATATCTGCAAATGCTTGCTTGACTTCATTGAGTTGCGCATGCTTGGTGAGGTCATTGAGGTGCTCCCGAAAGTATGGAAACAAAACCTCATAAACAAAGTGAATAGAGCTTGTTGTGCCTTCGATGTCGGTCAGGATATATTTGATCTGCTTATCCAAGATGTGGCGCTTTAAAATTTTTGTAATTGTCTTCGATACCTGATTGCGTATAGTGGGGTGTCCAGCCAGACATATCTGTAAAGATGCGAATTGCTTTTACGAATGGGTTTTCTGGACCAGCATCAAACCAATGTTTGGTACCCGCCGGCACACTTATGAGGTCACCGCGCTGGCATAATACATTGAAAACAGGCGCGCCCTCTAGGTGAAACCAAAACAATCCTTGGCCATCGACAAAAAAGCGAATTTCATCTTCGTCGTGGATATGCTCTGCCAAAAATTTGGTGCGAATTTGGTCGTAGTTCGTTGTGAGTGAGTTGATGGAAATGACATCAGCAGTTTGGTAACCGCCCTTTGTCATGAACGGCTGCAAATCCTTTTCATACGCAGCTAAGATCGTTTCTTGGCTCGCGCTGTCATCGAAGTGCACCGCACACTCCCACTGTTCAAAAAACACGTTGTGTTGGGCCAAAAAAGCTTGAATTGCTGAGGGTTCATTGAGTTGAACACCTTGATCCGGAATTGATAAAATTGCCATTTTTTAGAGTAAAAATTCGCACTCACAAAGGTAATCTAAAGTCTCGAGATGTCGTTGAGCTGCAAAAAGAGTTTCTCCCCAAGCATAGGTACCATGCCCTGCAATGATGAAACAATGTTGTTGGATGTCAGCATGTCTTTGGTCGAGCGCTGCACAGAGCGCTGCCATTTCTTGGCTGTTGTCTATGATCGGAATTTGCAAGCTATCGAGGTGGCTCGTGCACCCTTTAAATCCTTTCTGAATCTCATAACCCTGAACAGGAAAGAAATTTTCATTAAACTGACTAATCAATACCGGATATTTGCCGTGGCTATGTAAAATCACTTTGGCCTCCGGGAAATGCTTGTAAATCCAGAGGTGGATTTGTGTCTCATCAGAAGGCTTGACACCGTGAAACATACCTGAACCAATACCGTTTTGATCGATACTCATGAAGTCTTGTTCTGTGAAGTCGGCTTTGTTGACTCCAGAACGCGAAACCCAACATTGTTGGTGTTCATCGATAAATGAGTAGTTTGTAGAGGTAGCTGGTGACCAACCTCTGGCATTGAGGGTGCGAATGAGTTGAACTAAAGCGGTTTTCATGAGTTGGCAAGCGTCTCCTTGACAAGGGCAGCGATCACTTTACCGTCGGCCTTGCCCGCTAATTTACCCGACAGCACAGCCATTACCTTACCCATGTCTTGTGGGCCGCTTGCACCGGTTTGCGCAACTGCAGCTTGCACTTCACTGCGAATTTCATCTTCGGTGAGCATTTTTGGCAAATAAGCTTCAATGACTTCTGCTTGAAATAATTCTTCGGCTGCAAGATCTTCGCGCTGCTGTGCTTGGTAGAGCGCGTAGGTCTCCATGCGTTGTTTGTGGAGCTTCATGCAGATTTTGAGCGCTGTTTCTTCTGAAACCTCTGTATCTGCGCCTGCTGTTGCCTCGAGCAATAGTTTGGATTTGATATCGCGCAGCGCCGCCAGCTTCTCTTTTTCACGAGCAAGCATGGCATTTTTGATATCGAGGTTAATGCGTTCGGTGAAAGTCATGATCAGTCGACGTTGTCGTGTAAGAAGTTGTTGCTGCGCAGCGTGCTAGTGCCATTGGCATCTTTGCTAATTCCAAAGCGAGAAATGCTGTCTTGATGGCTAGGTGCTTGCTGCTGTAATTGGATATTTCTACGTACAAATGCAGGCTCGTTTTCAAACTCTAACAAACCATCTGGTTTTTTGAGCTTTGATGTGAATTCCTGAATGCGAGAAACACGCTCTTGATTTTTGCGTTGCTGTTCTTCTGGACTCAAAACGCGCTTAGGCATTTCCATTTCAATGCGCTGATGGCTGTCATCTTCCAAAACATGCTTCACGACTTCTTGTTGAATTGGTGCTGCAACGGGTGTGGGTTGTACCACCTCTGGCTGCACATCAAATACCTCCCAACTCATGGAAGTTTGTGTAGAAGCAACTACTTCTTCTTGCTCATCATAGAGGTTGAAGGTTGTTTTGGGCGTTGCCGCAACGGCATCAATTGGCGCTTCTTGTGTCTGAAAAGGATTGCTGAGCGGCGCTTCAACTTGCTTGATAAAAGGCTCTTCGGTTACGTGTGCAACTGGCGCAGAAGCGATTGACTCAAAAGGAGAAGAAAGTGGCGCTGTGATTTCTTGTTTTTTCTCTTCCTCGAGAACAACTACCGTGCGCTCTGGGCTTTTTTCAAAACCTGTTATAGGTGATGAACTGAAACCTGTAGCGATGATTGTAAGGCTGATTTGGTCTCCGAGTGCTGCATCGTGGCCGTGGCCCCAAATGACGTCTGCAGTAGAGCCAGCTGCTTCTTGAATATAATCGGTGATGTCAGTGATTTCGTCCATCATGACTTCGCGGTCACCATAAGAAATGTTGAGCAAGACATAGCGTGCACCGTTGATATCGTTGTCGTAGAGCAAAGGCGAATTGAGTGCGTTTTTAACAGCAACAACTGCGCGGTCTTCGCCAGCTGCCATGGCACTTCCCATAATGGCATGGCCAGAGTTGCGCATAACGGTATTGACATCGTTGAAGTCTACGTTGATAGCACCTGTTACGGAAATGACCTCTGCAATGCCTTTCGCTGCAACCGTCAATACGTCGTCGGCATGTGAAAAGGCCTCAGAAAGCGACATATTCTTGCCGAATTCGCGCAAACGTTCGTTGTTGATGATCAGTAAGGTATCTACATTTTGGCGCATGCGCTCCAAACCTTCTTCGGCTTGTTGGCGTCTTTTGCGGCCTTCAAAATTAAATGGAACCGTCACAATACCTACAGTTAATATACCGAGGTCTTTGGCTACTTGCGCAATAACTGGCGCAGCACCAGTACCAGTACCACCGCCCATTCCGGCTGTCACAAAAACCATTTTGGTGTCTTTGGACAAAAGTTCGCGGATTTCTTGAATGTTTTCCATTGCGGCATTCATACCAACTTCTGGTATCATTCCCGCACCACGACCTTCAGTTAGGTTCGGGCCCAATTGTATTTTGTGTGGAACCGGAGAAAGATCGAGCGCTTGGCAATCGGTATTGCAAACGATGAAGTCTACACCGGCAATGCCTTGTAAATACATGTGGTTAACGGCATTTGAGCCGCCGCCGCCAACGCCAATTACTTTGATGATGGAGGCTGCTTGTGGGGTGTCGTGTTTTGGTAAATCAAATTCCATAATACTGCTTTGTATAACCAATTTTATCTTAAAATATTAATCTTCTGAATCGTCAAAGAATTTTCTGACCGGTCCTAGAATGCGGTCAAAGAATTCGCCTCTGCGTTCAGCGTTTGAATGCGTTTTGATTTTCTCTTGCTTTTCGGCAATTGTTTTCTCAATGACTGGGTCTTCTTGTTTGGTAACAGGCTGTTTCTCCCATGGTTGGGCGGCCTCTAAACTCTCAAAACCTTTCAATACCAAACCAATACCCGTTGCATATTTTGGACTAGACAACACGTCGATATCGTTGGTGTTGGCCAAGTGCTCGGTCGGGTAACCGATACGCGCATCCATGCCTGTGAGGTATTCAATGAGTTGGGTAAGGTGCTTGAGTTGCGAACCGCCACCCGTTACAACAATACCGCCAATAAGTTTTTTCTCGTAGTCGGTACTTTTGATTTCGAGGTTGACCAATTCAATGATTTCTTCCATGCGCGCTTGGATGATGCTCGCTAAGTTGCGCAAGGTAATTTCTTTTGGGTCGCGACCGCGCAAGCCAGGTATGCAAACCACTTCGTTTTCTTTGCTTTCCGAAGCCAAAGCGCTACCAAATTTAACTTTGAGCATTTCGGCCTGACGCTGCATGATCCTGCAACCTTCTTTGATATCTTGTGTGATGACGTTACCACCAAAAGGAATAACGGCAGTGTGGCGAATGAGACCATCGTGGAAAATAGCAACGTCGGTAGTGCCGCCGCCGATATCGACGAGGACAACACCTGCTTCTTTTTCTTCTTCAGAAAGCACAGCCTCGGCTGATGCGATAGGCTCTAAAATGATGTCTTTGACACTCAAGCCTGAGCGGTCTACGCAACGCGTGATGTTCTGCACGTTGGTCACTTGACCGGTAATGATATGGAAATTCGCCTCCAAGCGCACGCCAGCCATCCCGATTGGATCTTTGATTTCTGGCTCGCCATCGACGATGTATTCTTGTGGAATAACAGTAATGATTTCTTCACCTGGATTCATGACCATTTGGTACATGTCGTCTACAAATGCATCGATATCGACTTGGGAGATTTCACCGTTGGTGGTGCGGCGCGTGTAAATGCCGCGGTGTTGCATGCTTCTGATGTGCTGGCCAGCGATGCCAACGTGTACATTTTTGATTTTGAGGTCGCCTTCTACCGCTTCTTGAGTGGCTTCAACAGCAGCATTAATGGATTGGACAGTGCGTTCAATGTTCGAAACAACTCCGCGCATCACGCCCAAAGATTCGCTTTTGCCCATTGCAATGATTTCAATTTTGTCGTGCTCGTTTTTACGACCGACAAAACAGGCGATTTTTGTGGTGCCAATATCCAAACCGACAACCACACGCGTGCGCTTTACCTCGGGATTGTTATTTTTTTCTGCAAACGATTTGTCCTTCATATTTGACACTTATTTCTTTGTATTTGTTCCAACCTTCGTGGGGCAGGGCTTCTTTGTAAAAATGTTTCAGACGTTCAAATTTGTCTGAAACTTCTTCGGTACTGCGCGCTGGACCGAAGACAATTTGCTGTTCACCGAGGAGCGGAATGAGGATGAAATCGCCGTCGGCTTCAAGGTAAACTTGACCTATTAATTTATGCATTAATGGATCATTACAAACATAATTTGAAATACGGTAGATTTGACCAATTTTTTGAGAACTTTTCAAATTTGAATTGTTAATAAAATCACAGTGAAGACGGGGGTTATAGGTGTCTAAAATATGGCCTGAAAAGACCAACGTTCTGGCTGTGTGCAAAGCCGATCTATACATCATAAATCCGTCTTGATCAAGGTAATAGCTTTGGCCTTGTAAGTTAAAGATGCGTGCAATTGGTTTGCGCAGCTCTAATTTGATTTCCCAAGCAGCCCCGATGTGTTTGTAAACATCTACGGTTTTTACCTCAGCCATGGCCGCAATTGCGCGTTCGATGCGGTGCACATTGAGTTCATTTGCCGTCATATTTCTGCGAAATAATTTTCCCAATTGAAGTCGTGCCAATAATTCAGGCTTGGTTAAAAATGCATTTTCATCTTCGGCATGAATGGCAATTTTTGGAGTGCCCAAGACTTTTTGCTGTGCTGAGGCTTGCGCAAAATAAAAAATCACTGCCACACCGATAGCGAGCAGGAACCAAAAAATCCTAAAAAGCCAAATTTTCATCGGTTGCGTGTTTGAATTTGAAGTAAATCGGTCAATGGACCAACCAAACGATCTATGTCGCCTGCGCCAATAGTGAGTATTACCCCGTGCTGAGGAGCTTTGAGCGCGGTAAGTACTTCATGAGGTTGGAGCACGCGCTTCTCCTTCATTTGCGTCAAATCTGCCAACCACTCGCTGCTCACACCTGGAATAGGGAGTTCGCGCGCCGGATAAATTGGCAACAAATAAAGTGTGTCAAGCTCCGCAAGCGCACGAGCAAATTCTGCTGCAAAATCTTGTGTGCGCGAGAACAAATGTGGCTGAAATATTCCTGTAATTTTCTGGCCTGGATAAATGGCGCGAACCGAAGAAATCAAGGCGTTGATTTCGGTCGGGTGATGTGCGTAATCGTCTATGTACACCAAATTTTCAGAGCGTAGATGGTATTCAAAACGTCTTTTAACGCCTTTGAAACTCTTGAGTGCTGGCCGAAGCTGCGCTACATCAAAACCCATACAGTGCAATAGTGCAATACAGCCCAATGCGTTTTCTGCATTGTGGATACCCGGCAAACCCAATTCAAAAGCCTGAAGTATTTGGTCTCCAATTTTTAAATCTGCCACTTGAAAACCATTTTCGTAACGGAGATTCAAAAAACTATAATGCGCTGTATGCGAATCAATTGCATAGGTGTAAACAGCCGCCAAGCTCTGGAGGTTCAGGCCTTCTTTTTGAATGCAAAATCCTTTTGGATCGACCCGCATGGTAAACTGACGAAAACCCTGCAAAAAGGCTTCTTCACTGCCATAAATATCGAGATGATCAGGGTCTGCAGCCGTTACAATTGCCGCATAAGGTGAGAGTTGCAAAAAGCTGCGGTCAAATTCGTCGGCCTCAATCACCGCATATGGGCTACTGGCATGCAGCACTAAATTGGACTCAAAATTGCTGGCAATACCACCCAAAAAGGAAGTGCAACCCACTTCTATTTCTGTCAATAAATGCGCCAGTAAGGAACTGGTGGTTGTTTTACCATGCGTACCCGCTACACAAAGACCTTTGTAGGTTTTGGTCAGGGCACCAAGCACTTCGGCGCGCTTGAGAATTGTAAAATGCTGCGCCTGAAAAAAGGCCAACTCTCCGAGCGCTTTGATGGCCGGCGTGTACACCACTAATGTTTTTTCAGGATCTTGATAAGCCAAAGGAATTTCGGCACCGAGGTCCTCGTAATGAATAGCAATACCTTCTTCTGCTAATTTCTGCGTGAGTGGTGTTTCAACCTTGTCATAACCAGCTACTTGCTTGCCATTGAACTTGAAATAGCGGGCCAAAGCACTCATGCCAATGCCGCCAATGCCGACAAAATATACCTGATCAAACGCTGCGAGCTGCTTCATATCTTGGCCACTTTCAAACAAACGTCTGCGATATCTTTTGCTGCATGCGGCAGCGCCAAGGCTTCAATTGCTTTGGAAAGCGCTTGTTGCTGAACAAGATTTTTCAAGAGCGCAAGCGCTGCCGGCACTAAAGTTTCCTGCGCAGCGGCATCTGTAACCAAAACTGCGGCATCACGGTCAACAAGAGCACGGGCATTTTTGGTTTGGTGGTCTTCGGCTACATTTGGTGAAGGCACCAAAATAGCAGGCTTCGCTACAAGCGCGAGCTCGCTCACGGAAAGCGCACCAGCACGCGACACGATCACCGTTGCGAGTGCATAGGCGAGGTCCATGCGCTGAATAAAAGGAAAGACCTTTACATTTTTAGGCAGTGAATGTTGGAAATGCGCCAATTCCTGTTCATACGATTTACCACACTGCCAAAGCAATTGGACAGAATCGGTCTCAAAATGACTGACGGCCGATCTGAAAGCCACATTGAGGGTTTTCGCACCTAAACTGCCACCCATTACAAACAAGGTTGGCCTATTTGCATCCAAACCAAAGAATTCGGCAGCTTCTTGCTTTTTAGCCTCCAAATTTTGAAGTAAAGCTGAGCGCACAGGATTACCAGTAAGTTGAATTTTTGACGCTTCAAAAAACGCAGACATTTCGGGATACGCTACACAGATGGCCTTGGCCTTGCGCGCAAGTATGCGGTTGGTTTTGCCAGGAAAAGAGTTTTGCTCCTGAAGCAATGTAGGTACGCCAAGTAATTGTGCCATTTGTAAAGTTGGGCCACTCGCATAGCCACCTACACCGATGACCAACTCCGGTTTAAATCGTTTAATGACAAAAAATACTTTCGTTAAACTGAGTATTAATTTGAAAGGCAGTAATAAATTTTTGAGTGTGAGTTTGCGTTGCAGACCTACTATCGGTAAGCCCACAATAGGGTAACCTGCCTGCGGTACTTTTTCCATTTCCATCTTGCCTTCTGCACCGATAAATAAGATATCGGCAGCTGCATTTCTGCGCTTGATTTCGTCGGCTATGGCTAGTGCTGGAAAAATATGGCCACCTGTTCCGCCACCAGAGATGATGATTTTAGTCAATTTCATTTTGTTCAGGGCTAGCAAATTGATTCTCTTGTTCGTTTGTTGGAAGTTCTTTGGCAAAAGATTGCACGACGCCGATGGAGACACAAGCCATGACCAATGCCGAGCCCCCCATGGCTAAAAATGGCATGTTCTGACCCGTCACAGGAAAAACGCCTGTACAGACGAGCATATTTACACTCGCTTGCGTCAGCAAATGAATACCTATACCTAAAGCCACATAACTCTGAAATAAATCTTGGGTTTTGAGCGCAAAACGGATCATGCGAAACAGCAAGATCAAATAGAGCAATACCAATATGAAGGCGGATACAAATCCAAATTCCTCCACAAAAGTGGCGTAATAGAAATCGGCATAAGCCTCAGGTAAAAATTCTTTGAGTTTGCCATCGCCAACGCCTTGTCCGAAAACAGCTCCTACTGAAATCGCCAATTTTGCATTATTGGCCTGCTGGTTGGCTTGTAAACTTTCTATACTTTGATCTTTGGCATCTACCCTATTATTGATGCGGTTCATCCAGGTATCGTAACGCGGCAATATTCCAGCTTTTGGCATCGCGAGGTGCAAGCCAACAATGAGCAATACCAAACCAAGCCCAACGCCCGCCATGGTCAATAATTTCAAAATAGGAACGCGACCAATAAACAGCAAGAGCATACTCAACATAAAAACCATTGCTGAAGTCGAGAAGTTGTCCTTTAAAATGAGTAAACAAATTGCCCCGATTGGGATCAATAATGGGAAGATTCCTTCTCGCCAATTATCTAACTTTTGCTGCTTTTTAACCAACAATTTACTCAGATAGATCAGTAGCGCCAACTTGGCGAAGTCTGAAGATTGAAAAGTCAGATTGACAAATGGAATGCGTATCCAGCGCCCTGCACCATTGACCTGAGCGCCAAAAAACCAAGTAAAAATCAATAAAACCAATCCTAAGTAATAGGCAAACTTGGCCAACTGACTGATGTATTTGGCGGGCACCCGATGAATTGCGTACATGCCACCAAAGCCAAGGATCACATAAACTAAATGCTTGAACAGGTACAAAAACGGAGAACCTCCCTCAATCTTGATCAGAATAGGCACGAAACTATACACCGTGACCAACGAAAAAGCCATCATTAACAAAGTAATGATCCAAATAACGGGGTCGCCCTTAAGATAAGAAAGATAGGTTCTCATAGCCGCGTTTATAACATGCGAACAGCTTGCTTAAATTGCTGACCACGGTCTTCGTAGCTCGTAAATAGATCGAAACTTGCACAAGCCGGTGACAACAATACTGCATCGTTTGTTTTGGCAAGTTGATATGCAAACGCAACCGCTTCATGAGCCGATTTCGCTTCTACAATGACCTCAACTTTGTCTTTGTACGCTTCAATAATTTTTTGATTCTCAAGACCAAGACAAACAATTGCCTTCACTTTTTGAGCTACTAAATCTTGCAACTCACTGTAATCGTTTCCTTTATCGACGCCACCTACAATCCAAACGGTTGGCTTTTCCATAGATTCTAATGCAAACCACGCTGCATTGATGTTTGTGGCTTTGGAGTCATTGATGAATTCAATCCCATTGACTTTAGCAACAAACTCCATACGGTGTTCTACATTGATAAAATCTTGGAGGCTTTCGCGCACAACATCGGTGCGGATTTCAACGAGCCTTGCTGCAATTCCTGCTGCAAGTGCATTCTGGGTGTTGTGTTTGCCTTTTAGAGCTAATTCGTGGATAGACATGGTGAGTTGTTGTTTGTTTATGTTGATGTATAGTTGTTGCTGATCTGTATAGCCGCCGTTTTCTTGAACAGTGGTCATGGAAAAAGGCGCTAATTGCGCTTTGGTTTGTATTCCTTTTAAATAGGAAATGATGGTCGTGTCGTCGGCATTGTAGATAAAATAATCGGCCTCCGTTTGATTTTGTAGGATACGAAACTTCGCTTGCACGTAGTTTTCCATTTGGTAGTTATAGCGATCGAGGTGGTCTGGGGTGATATTCGTTAGGATTGCAATATCTGCCTTGAAAGTAAACATGTCGTCTAGCTGAAACGAACTGAGCTCCAAGACATAATAAGCATAAGATTCAGTAGCCACTTGCTTTGCAAAACTCTGCCCTACATTTCCGGCTAGCCCAACGTGGAGCCCTGCTTTTTTAAGCATGTGATAGCACCACATGGTAGTGGTGGTTTTGCCGTTGCTGCCCGTGATGCAAATGTGCTTCGCGCTGGAATAATAACCTGCAAATTCTATTTCTGATACCACCTGAATACCTTTTTGACGAATGGCCTTCATGACCTCCGCCTTTTCTGGAATACCCGGTGACTTAATGACCAAGTCCGCAGCTAAAATTTGCGCCATCGTGTGCTGCGCAGATTCAAAAGCAATTGCATTTGCTTCTAGTTCTTGTTGAAAAGACTGCTTGATCTGGGCGCCATCAGAAACGAAAACACGCCAGCCTTTTGCCTTGCCCAAAATAGCTGCACCGACGCCAGATTCACCAGCGCCTAATATTACAAGCAAGCGGTTTTGGGCCTCCATTTTAACGCAATTTGAGGGTTACGATGGTTACTACAGCCAAGAGCACTGCTACAATCCAGAAGCGCGCTACAATTTTTGCTTCGTGTATGCCTTGTTTTTGATAGTGGTGGTGGAGCGGCGCCATCAGAAAAATGCGCCTTCCTTCGCCAAATTGTCGTTTGGTAAACTTGAAATACCCCACCTGCAACAGCACCGAAACATTCTCAATGAGAAAAATTCCACACAATACAGGAATAAGTAGTTCTTTGCGAATGGCAATGGCAAACACCGCAATGATGCCACCCAATGCAAGGCTTCCGGTGTCGCCCATAAATACCTGAGCAGGAAAAGCGTTGTACCACAAAAAGCCCACACACGCGCCCACAAAGGCTGCAATGAAAATAACGAGCTCCTCAGCTTCGGGAATGTACATCACGTTGAGGTAATCCGCAAATTTGGCATGCGAACTAACATAAGCCAATACTGCTAAGGCCAAACCAACAATAGCAGAAGTTCCTGTAGCCAGGCCATCCAAACCGTCGGTCATGTTGGCGCCATTGGAAACGGCAATCACTATAAAAATGACAATTGGAATGAAGATCAGCCAGCCATAAGACTTATTTACATCGCCGATAAGCCAGTTGTAATTGAACTCATTGCCTTTGAAAAAAGGAATAGTGGTGGTCATGTCGTCGGTGCGGATCCATTTGTAATTTTCGCCTGCATTTTGGGCGTGCTCATGCGTCACAAATGTTTCATCTGCCTGCAGTTTGTAGTGTGCAGAAACTCTTTTGTGTACCACTACATCATTAGAGAAATAAAGAATGCCACCAACGATGAGGCCCACGCCAATTTGACCTATGATTTTAGAAGTGCCTTTCAAGCCTTCTTTGTTCTTTTTGAATACTTTAATGTAGTCGTCTAAGAAACCGATGAGACCCAACCAAATAGTCGCAATGATCATGGTAATGACATAAACATTTTGAAGTTTGGCAAACAATAAAGTCGGCACCAAAATAGCGGCCAAAATGATGAGCCCACCCATGGTTGGTGTACCCGATTTTTCTATTTGACCAGCCAAACCGAGGTCGCGGACGGTTTCGCCAATTTGCTGGCGACGCAAGCGAGCAATGATGTGCTTGCCGATCACGACAGAAACGATCAAGGACGTGATGAGCGCTAAAGAGGCGCGAAAAGAAATAAATTGGAACAAACCTGCACCAGGAAAATTCAGTTGATCGAGCCAGGAGAACAAATAATAGAGCATGTTATTTATCTAGTTGGTTAAAAAGTTCTTTGGTAATCGCAACATCGTCGAAGGAAGTGCGGACGCCGTTGATTTCTTGATACGTTTCGTGACCTTTGCCTGCAACAAGCACAATATCGCCTGGCTGCGCGAGCAACAAAGCTGTTTTGATCGCTTGCTTGCGGTCGAGAACAGCTAAAGTGCGGCTGGCTGCAGCGGCATCTAGGCCAGCTTCCATGTCGGCAATGATTTGCTGCGGATCTTCGGTGCGTGGGTTGTCTGAGGTCAGGACAACTTGCTGGCTGCGCGCTGCGGCGATAGCCGCCATTTGTGGGCGCTTGGCTTTGTCGCGATCGCCACCGCAGCCCACCACGGTAATGACTTTGTTATTTTGCTGAAAAGCCGCTATAGTTGCCAATACGTTTTCTAAGGCATCGGGGGTATGTGCATAATCGACAATTGCCGTGATGCCTTTGGCGCTGCGCAGGTGCTCAAAGCGCCCAGCCACATGTGTGAGCTGACTCATTACGCGCAACACCTCAAGTGGTTCCTGACCCAAGCCAACAGCCAAACCGTAAACCAAAAGCAAATTTGAAGCATTGAATGCACCCACCAAACGGGTATGCACTTCTTGCCCATTGATTTGTAAAATCAAGCCGCCGAGGCTGTTTTCCATGATTTTACCCTTGTAATCAGCAGGAGTTTTGAGCGCGTAAGTTTGGCGCTTGGCGCGCGTATTTTGTAGCATCACCATGCCGTTTTTGTCATCTGCATTGACAAGAGCAAAGGCGCTCGATGGCAAACCATCAAAAAAGGCCTTCTTCACGCGCAAATATTCAGCGAACGTATGGTGGTAGTCTAAATGATCGTGTGTGATATTCGTGAAACCTGCTGCAGCAAAGTGCAAGCCACCTATTCTGCCTTGGTCGATGGCATGAGAGCTGACTTCCATAAAGCAATACTGACATCCTGCTGCCACCATTTCGCGCAGCAGCGCATTGAGCGCCACAGGGTTGGGTGTGGTGTGCGTTGCGGCAATTGCTTGCGTTCCAATTTTATTGACAACCGTAGAAAGCAGGCCACAATAAAATCCCAACTGACTAAATAAATCGTGGAGCAATGTAGCTGTAGTCGTTTTGCCATTTGTACCCGTCACGCCTACCAAGATGAGTTCTTTTGATGGGTGCCCATAAAAAGCACAAGCCAATTGAGCCAAAGCAGTATTCGTATTTGCTACCAAGATAATTGTGGCATCTGCAGGAAGTTCAATTTGTTGTTGCACTAAAAATAAGCGGCAACCTTGTTCATACGCTTTTGAGGCGTATTGATGCCCATCGGTTTGGGTGCCGACCATGCAACAGAACAAAACACCAGGCTCAGCTTGGCGCGAATCAAAGACAAGTGCGCTCGGCAACTCCTTCATTTCACCTTGAAGTAGCGTGTAAGGAAGATCCGAAAATAACTGCTTGAACTGACTCATTTGTTAATGTAATTTGATTTGAATCAATTGCCCATTGACTATGGGTTGCCCGGGTGAAACCGACTGGCTATACACCTGACCTCGGCCCACGAGTCGAACAATTAAACCGCGAGATTCTAATAAATAAACAGCGTCCTTTGCACTCATGCCGCTGACATTCGGTACCTTTTTATCGAGGATGGCTTTGCGCTGAACTTGCAAGCGCTGATCGGTGGTGTCGGCCTGCACCCATTCACTTGAAGAAGTGAGTTGATAGCGCACATTGAGTTGCTTGAGCAAGTAGGTCAAATCTTTGCTATTACCGCTTTTGAGCTTTGGCACATCTGTTGCAAACGGAGCGCGCGGATCATTGACCGCACGGTGATATTGCAATGCAGAGGCATAAATTTTATTGGCGATTTCGGCAAAAACTGTTCCTGACACCGCAGCACCGTAATATGCCCGAACTGGTCTTGAAATGACCACTATACAAGAATATATTGGTTTTTTCGCTGGAAAGTAACCCACAAAAGATGCTTGATATGCCTTAGCTTCTGTGCTATTGCGGTAGCCACCATTTCCGCGCAAAACGGCTGTTCCAGTTTTACCTGCAATGCTGAACAATGAGCTTTTGAGCTGCTTACCTGTGCCGCGGATCATGACGCCCTCCAAACATTTTTGAAGAATTTTAAGGGTGTGGGTAGAGCAAATTTCAGGGTTGAGCACTACCGGCTTGAACGTTTTGATGACCTGACCATGTCTTTTAATTTTCTCGACAAATAACGGTCGGAGCAATTTCCCTTTATTTGCAACTGCATTATAATATGCTAAGGTTTGCAACGGTGTTTGCATCACTTCATAACCTACGGAAGTCCAAGGCAAAGAAAGTGCAGACCAACTGGCATCTCCAGGTTGTGATACTTTAGGACGCGGCTCCCCTTCTAGGTCAATACCTAGTTTTTCGGTAAGGCCAAATTGCTTGAGTCTTTCGATAAAAACTTCTGGATCATTTCGGTAGCTGCGGTTCATGAGCTGCAAAATGACATTCGAAGATTTTTCAAAAGCTTGTTGAATGGTAATGACCCCATAGCCCATGCCGTGATTGGAGTCTGACATGCCGTCGCCACCTACGTTATAGCGCCCAGTGGCATTGACTTTGTCCGTGATTTTGAAACGTTCGTCTTCCAAGCCCGCCATTAAAGAAGCGAGTTTGAAGGTAGAACCCGGAACCTCAAGATGCCCAATGGCATAATTGAAACTCTCTGTATACTTGCCTTTACTGACTTTTGTGAGATTGGCAATTGCCCGCACATAGCCCGTCTGAACTTCCATTAAAATGACACTGCCATGCTGCGCATCCATGTAAATCATTTGTTTTTCGAGCTCGGAGTGCGCAACTTCTTGAATTTCTTTATCGATAGTAGTAACTACATCAGCTCCTTCTACTGCGTCTTTGATGATTTTACCAGTGCGTTTCCAGCCTGAAGAGATGCGCTGCTCGATTTCCTTTCCTTGTTCGCCCTTCAGATAATCATAATACGCTCCTTCGATGCCCACGCGAAGGGTATCGTGCTGATTTTGAATTTTATAGTATCCAAGCGTACGGTTGAGTAGGTTACCGAAGGGTTTTTTGCGCAAAATGACCTCGATGTTGTCAATGATACCGCCCTTCATTTGACCCAATTCAAAAATTGGAAGTTTGCGGAGTTTCTTGCGCGCTTCGTTTGTAACTTTTCTGCGGATCAACAAATAGCGAACACCATTGGCCCTTGCCTTTCTGATTTGCGCTTCGTACTCATATGCAGATTTTTCAGGATACAAGCGGTGTAAGCCAGCGCAAAGTCCGCTGATTTGCTCATCAAAAACAGCCTCATCCACCACCGTAGGATCCATATAGATGTCGTAGAACGTGACACTTGTAACGAGCGGTACTTCATTGTGATCGAGGATTTGACCCATGCGTGGAATGCGGTCGGCGACGCGGGTGGGTAACTCGCCTTGCTCAGTTGAATAGGCTACCCCAGGGCCGTTGAATTGCAAATCAAGTGTAGAATACAAGACGAGTACCATAATACCCACAAACCCGAAGTAAATCAGGTATGCGCGGTAATAAAGGTGTTTTCTGTCCTTATTCATTGATTTTCTCTTTGATGCGAATAACTTTAGTGGCGTTTTGGGTTTCTTTGAGTTCGCGACTAGCCAAGCGTTCAGCCATTTTGAAACGGCGTGTCACCAACTCTAATCTCGCTTTGGCTTCTATAAATTCTGCAGAATGTTGGTCGAGGTTGCGCTGCGCAGCGTCGGTATCTTTAGTGAGTTGCTTGCCATAATAGCCCTTTGAAATGAGCACCAACAGCAAAAGCATGATGAAAAAGATATAATTGAGGTTGTCCAAGACAAAAGACTTCGTCAAAAACTCTCCATTGAGGATTTGTGCAAATGCATTTGCTTTGCCACCCTTGCGGCTTTTGGTCGTATTTGACTGCGCCTTAGCCATTGCTTTTTGCGATTCTAAGTTTGGCACTGCGCGCTCTTGAATTGCGCGCGCACTCTTGGGCATCGGCAACAATTGGGTGGCGGTTGACCTCCGTCAAAGGCTTTTGGACATTGCCAAAGAAGTCTTTTTCGATTTCACCGGAAAAACTTCCTCGTTTCATGAAGTTTTTGACAAGGCGATCTTCTAAGGAATGATAGGACATCACCACCAAACGGCCGTCTGGCTTCAAGACTTGAGCAGCTTGCTCTAAAAAATCTTTGAGCACTTGCATTTCTTGATTGACCTCTATGCGGAAGGCCTGAAAAACTTGAGCGTAAAATTTGTGGTCTTTGAATTTAGGAGCAAAGCGCTCGAGTGCCTTGATCAAATCAAAAGTGGTGAGAATAGGAGCGTTGTCGCGCTGACGCACGAGCGCAGCGGCTAAGGCCCTTGAATTGCGCAGCTCTCCGTATTCATATAAGATGGCTGCTAATTTTTGTTCTTCGGCGGTCGCAATGAGCGCTGCAGCAGACTGCCCACCATTGCGATTCATGCGCATATCCAATGGTGCATCTTCGCGAATAGAAAAACCGCGCTGAGCGGTGTCGAATTGATGAGAAGAAACGCCAAGATCGGCGATGATACCGTCTACTTGTGGCATGCCCAACGCGCGCAAGTGGTTTCTTAAAAAAGCAAAATTTGCCGGTACAAAATGAAAGTTAGGTGCCTCCCAAGCGTTGTTGCGTGCATCGGGGTCTTGATCAAAAACTACAAGCTGACCTTTTGGTGCGAGCTGCTCAAATATGGCACGTGCATGACCACCACCGCCAAAAGTAACATCTACATAAGTGCCATTTGGCTGGATATTTAATCCATCCAGGCAAGGCTGTAACATGACGGGAATGTGGTAGTCGGTATTAATCTTCATTGTCTAAATCACCCATTACTTCATCCGCTAAATCAGCGAAATCCGCCATGTTGCCTTCGATCATTTCGAAGTACTTAGACTTATCCCAAATTTCAATGCGATCGTTGTAAGCAATCAGCATCAGCTCAGCTACCAAACCAACTCGCTCCATTAAGGCAGCGGGCACCAAAATGCGACCAGCGTTGTCCAGGGCAACTTGCTTGGCACCTTGATGAAACAACCTGTAAAACATTCGGTTTTTTGGCTTGAACAAGTTCATTTTAGAAAGCTTCTGACTAATGCGCTCCCACTCTGGAAGTGGGAACAGTGTGAGGCAATCTTCAAAACCCTTGTTGAGCATGAAATCGCGTTGGGAAACAGCAGGCAATTGCTTGCGCAAACCAGATGGAAAGAGGAAGCGCCCCTTTTCATCCATTTTGACCTCAAATTCACCTACTAGTCCTGACATAGCGTTTATAATGGGTAAAATTAGTGGATTCTTACCACTTTTTACCACTGCTCTTTTGTATTGTTGATAACTTCTAACGTACAGAGCGAATAAAGGTTACATATTAACAATTATAAACAAGCTAATACACTTGTTTTACAAGGCTTTAAGCCCTAAAGGTGGGAATAAGTGGGAACTTTTTCAACAATTTGTTAATATCCGATTTTCAACAAGTAAAACGCGGCTGGTTTTCAACTAAATTTGCACATGCAAAACAAACAACTCAGCTACCTTCTCATTCCCCTACTTGCTTGCATTTGGGGCAGCTCATTTATCTTAATGAAGCGCGGCATGTTTACAGCAGACGGCGAACTTGTTTTCAGTTCCGCACAAGTAGCAAGCATCCGCATTTCTGTAGCGAGCATTGTCTTTCTTCCGCTTTTGCCCCAGTTGTTAAGGCGACTCCACTCCAAAAAAGACTTGTTTTTCTTTGCCATTGTAGGCTTAGGCGGAAACCTCATTCCTGCTTTTCTATTTACCTATGCCGAACAAACCCTAGACTCCGGAATAGCAGGCATCATGAATAGCTTCACTCCTATCTTTACCATTATTGTAGGAACACTGCTATTTAGAACCCAAATTACCACACAACAATTAGTAGGGACCCTCATTGGTTTCTCGGGTATTTCATGGCTCATATTATTAAGCAACCCTGTTCAAAGCGGTTTTCAATTAGCCCCTGCACTAGCTATTTTGAGCGCTACATTACTTTATGGACTCAGCCTGAACACAATCAAGCACAAACTATTCCAATACAATCCAATTCAAATTGCTACAGGTGGCTTCAGTGTGGCCTTCTTGCCTGCTGTGTTTTGTTTTTTCTATTTTGACACCACGCAAGTGCTGACACAACACACCTCCGCTACGGAAAGCTTTACCTACGTACTGATCCTCGGGCTTGTAGGCACTGCTTTTGCAGTTATTCTTTTCAATCGGATCATTGCGCAAACCACCGCACTGGCAGCAAGCACGGTCACTTATTTTATCCCGATTATCGCGGTTGCTATTGGTATTTACAACGGTGAGCGCTTTGTTTGGCAGCAGCTTTTAGCCATGCTCGTCATCATCTCCGGCGTGCTTTTAGTCAATATAAAAGGCAGAAAAAGCAACAAATAATAGCAAATAGCGTAAGAAAAGCCCGGTAAATCTTTGGAGTACACGCAGAAAACACTATATTTGCACTCCAATTTTGGATTATTTAACAATTAAATAAAGCTATATGTACGCAATTGTAGAGATAGCAGGGCAGCAGTTCAAAGTGCAAAAAGACCAAAAGGTTTTTGTACACCGTCTAGACGCCGAAGCAGGTCAGAAATTAGAATTTGACCGTGTTTTATTGATCGAAGAC
>JACCDQ010385865.1_pt1 | contig 45258 bp, 36 predicted proteins | sample 7446031 | NCBI WGS metagenome assembly JACCDQ01 (sample SAMN15323442, study PRJNA562643) | freshwater metagenome | isolation source: river surface water | place: USA:Blue River Watershed | collected 2017-08-17
CGTGTTGATTTAATGAAAAACAAAATCGACCCAAGTAACGAACTTGATGCAAGTGCTTTTGATGGTTGTGATATTACCTTTTCAGCAGATATCAATGATTTAAAAGATGTTCAGTTTTTTATCGTTGCTGTGCCAACTCCGATTGACGATGCGAATTTACCAAACTTGAAGCCCTTGTTAGGTGCAAGTGGTACTGTTGGAAAAGTATTGAAAAAAGGAGATTACGTTGTATTTGAATCGACTGTTTATCCGGGTTGTACAGAAGAGGATTGTATTCCTGTTTTGGAAGCAGAATCTGGATTGAAATTTATGGACGATTTCAAAGTTGGTTATTCTCCAGAACGCATCAATCCAGGAGACAAAGAACATACTTTACAAAATGTAGTCAAAGTTGTTTCTGGATGTTGTGATGAATCCTTAGATCAAATTGCAAAAACATACGAATTAGTTGTTGGAGCTGGTGTACATCGTGCTACAACAATTAAAGTAGCGGAAGCAGCAAAAATCATCGAAAATACACAGCGCGATTTGAACATTGCATTGATGAACGAGTTGTCTATTATTTTCAATAAATTAAAGATCAATACATTTGATGTTCTTGAAGCAGCTGGAACAAAATGGAATTTCCTAAAGTTTTCTCCAGGTTTGGTTGGTGGACATTGTATTGGTGTTGATCCATATTATTTGACACACAAAGCGCAACAGGCTGGTTATCATTCAAAAGTGATTACAAGCGGACGTTATGTAAATGATTCAATGGGTGGATACATCGCGAAACAAGCTGTAAAACGAATTATTGCACAAGGAAAACACATTCAAGACGCGAAAGTTCTTGTGATGGGAGCGACGTTTAAAGAAGATGTGAGCGATATCAGAAACTCTAAAGTGATTGATGTTGTAAATGAGTTGGTTTCTTTTTCAGTTCATGTTGATTTAATAGATCCACATGCTTCATCAGAAGAAATGGTGCATGAATATGGAATTGGTTTAATTGAAAAACCATCTTCGAATTACGATGCAATCATTGTAGCGGTAAATCATAAAGAATACAAAAACATGAACGAATCAAACTTTAAAGATCTGTTAAAAGATGGAAAAGGTTTATTTGTTGACGTGAAAGGTATTTTCAAAGGTCAAATTAATGACTTAGAATATTGGTCATTGTAATTTCAAATTATGGAATTTAAAAAACGAATTTTAGTTACTGGAGGAGCAGGTTTTATTGGTTCTCATGTGGTACGTTTATTTGTCAATAAATACCCAGATTGTCAAATCGTGAATTTCGATAAATTGACGTATGCTGGTAATTTAGAGAATTTAAAAGATGTAGAACAAGCTGGAAATTATGTTTTCGTTAAAGGAGACATTGTATCAGTGACTGATGTTCGTTCTGTTTTTGAAAAATTCCAAATTTCTGATGTTATTCACTTGGCGGCAGAATCGCATGTTGATCGTTCAATCGAAGGACCAATGGATTTTGTGATGACAAATGTTGTTGGAACTGTAAATTTATTGCAAGCTGCAAAAGATGCATGGAAAGAAGGAGAACATGTTTTTCACCATGTTTCTACCGATGAGGTGTATGGAAGTTTAGGTGAAGAAGGCTTGTTCATGGAAACAACACCTTATGATCCAAGAAGTCCTTACTCGGCTTCAAAAGCATCTTCAGATCATTTCGTTTCTGCGTTTTATCATACTTACGGTTTACCAATTAAAATGTCGAATTGTTCGAATAATTATGGCAGCCACCATTTTCCAGAGAAATTAATTCCCTTGATGATTCATAACATCGTTAATAAAAAGCCACTTCCGGTTTATGGAAAGGGTGAAAATATTCGGGATTGGTTGTGGGTTGAAGATCACGCGCGAGCAATTGATACGATTTTTCATAAAGGAAGAATTGGTGAATCCTACAACGTTGGTGGTTTAAATGAATGGACAAACATTGAATTGGTTCGTTTCCTTTGTAAAATGATGGATCAAAAATTAGGTCGATCTGAAGGTGAATCGGAAGAATTAATTACATACGTTACAGATCGCAAAGGACATGATTTGCGTTATGCAATTGATGCAACAAAATTGGAAACTGAATTGGGTTGGACACCTTCAATCACCTTCGAAGAAGGTTTGGACAAAACAGTTGATTGGTATTTGAATAATGAAGATTGGGTGCAAAAAGTGACCTCAGGTTCATATCAAGATTATTACCTTCAAATGTATCAGGATCGTTAATTATGGGAATTTTCTCATCGCTTTTTTCAGGCAAAAAACAAATTCTAGAACCATTCGATTTATCTATCATTGGAAACGATATGCATAGCCATTTGATTCCAGGAATTGATGATGGTGCAAGAACAATGGATGAAACCATTGCGATGTTGGCCAAATTTGAGAGTCTTGGCTACAAAAAAGTGATTACGACGCCTCATATCATGAACGAGGTCTATCCCAATGGTCCAGAATCAATACTTGGTGGATTAACTAAGGTACAAGAAACTGCTAAATCACTTGGTTTATCCATTGAAATCGAAGCAGCAGCTGAATATTACTTCGATGAAACGCTCGTTGAAAAGATTCGAAACAGATCAGTGCTTTCTTTTCAGGAATATGTATTAGTGGAATTTTCCTTTCATTCCAAACCAGAATTTGAAGATCAGTTATTTTTCGAAATGCAAACCGCTGGTTACAAACCTATTTTGGCGCATTTCGAACGCTATCCATATTATCATGGTTCTGTAGATAAAGCAGTTTATTTCAAAGAAAAAGGAGTCGCAATACAATTAAATTTGAATTCGCTTACTGGGCATTATGGTCAAAGTGTCAAAAAACAAGCAGAACTATTAATCGATGAAGGCTTGGTTGATTTTGCTGCAACAGATTGTCACCGAATTCAACATTTGATGCTGCTAGAAGAACACCTTAGAAATCCATATTTTCATAAATTAGGAGAACTGAATCTTCTTAATAAAACACTTTAATTTTAGAATTTATCGCTTGAAAAAAAGTAAAATTCTAAAATAAATATACCATGGTAAATAAAATCGTGTATCTTTGAAAAAAAATTAGACAAGATGGATTCTGTAAACGCTTTATCATTTTTATTAATTGGATTTGCATCCATTGCAATTGTTCTCAGAAAACAACAAAAACTGCAGGATATAATTACGTTTTTGCTAGTAATCGGTTCGACTTTATTAATGGTCAAACATCTTTCACCAATTGAATCGACCAATCAAATTGCTATGATAGTGATTTCGTTTGTTGCTCTAAATTTTGGTTTGTCACGAATCGAATCTTTGAAATCGCGGAAATGGAGTTTTATTGTTCCTGTTGTCAGCACATTTGCTTTGTTGTTAGTTGGAAATACAACAATGACCTATGCAGAATATGACTTTTCTTTTGGACAATTACCGATTCTACTATTACCTGTTTTTGGTGCACTGATTTTACCCTTGGCGCAATTGAAAGCAAAATTAATTGGAAAATGGTTTTCATTGAATGATGCAACAGGCATTGAAAAATCTGTTATCATTCTATTGATTGGGCTTTTGGCATTTATAGGAATGTTTTTCGCTTCTGGATTTGGTTTGTTTTTAATTACAATTGGATTTTCAGCCCAATTCTTCTTTCAAAAAACAAAGGATGAGAATGCGCTGATGTCATTGTTGAGCCTAACTCTTATTCACTTTTTTATTCAATTTGTCCCAACTGAAACAGTTGAATTGACTTTGGGAAAAACAATTGAAGGAGTATTGATCGGAGCTTTTTCAGTTTATTTTGTACATGCTGTTTATCAAACGCAAAAAGTTGTTTTAACACTGATTTCGTTAGTATTGAGTTTGTTTTTAATTGGTGGAATCATTTGGTTGGCGACACAAAAAGCAGATTTCGGTGGAATGGATGCATTCGTGGGAGTATTGGTTGGTTCGGCCTTGATTCGTATAACAATGCATGAATTACCTTTATCATCGGCATTGTTTGCATTAACTGTCTCAGTTGGTTTAATCGTTGGTCCAAAAACCATCAACAAAGAAGAGCAAGCGGCAACGAAAATTGAAGTAAATACGGGTAAATCAACTTCAACACAAGAAGAAAAACCGGAAAGTCCTTTTGATATGAAAGGATTGGATATTTCCACCATTAAAGGAAAGTATAAATTGGATGAAAAATCAGTTCAATTAAATTTCCAACTTGGACCAAAAGGTGGTGTTACAAAAGGAGCTTTTAAAGCTTTTTCAGGAAAAGTTGAAATTGGTGCATCGATTGAAAATTCTTCCTTCGAAATAAATCTTCCTGTGAATCAATTGTCGACATTTAATTCGATGCGCGACGAATCACTAATGGCAAAGGAATATTTTGATGTTGAAAAATTTCCTACAATGACATTTGTATCGAAAAAACTAATTACGAATGATGATGCGTATGAGTTGATTGGAAAATTCACAATGTTAGGCGTTTCAAAAGAGGTCAAAGTTCAGCTAAAATATGTTGGAAATAATGAAACAACATCGCAACCAATTTTAGTAGGTAAATCATCAATTGATCGCACACAGTTTGGAATGAAACCGGATTCAAAAGAAGGTAACGTTGTTGACTTTGAATTTAAGATTGAATTGGTCAAAAACTAAAAATAAATTCCAGATGCTCTAACTTTTCCATCACTTAAAATTAGAGCTGGAAAAGGAACTTTTATGTAATTGAATTGCTTCACAAGAGCTTTCAACCATGGTTTTTTAATCGGCAAACGACTAAAATCAACATCAAAAGATAGCAGGTATTCACGTTTTGCTTTGTAGATTGTTGTTCCTGAAGTAAAAACGTCCGAATCACCGACCAATTTGGCATTCGCACTATAGCCAATCGATAAGCAAATCCAATTTGGAACCTTTGAATTTTTGGTAAAAAGAAAAGGGTTAAAACTCAGCCAATATGTTTGACCGTTGTAATCTTTTAATAAGCGTTCTTGAAAATTTGCGCCTAAAACCTCTGGACGAAGCGCAGCAAATTCAGTCGGATGATAGGAAAACTTCAACTGAAAACGCTGTTCCTTCCACGCCAATTCTTGACCAAGATAAATCAAACTTCCAGCTGTGTTTGCAGTCATGTCAGCCCATGAAAATCCCCAATCGACAGAGTAAGCATCTAATATTTCCAGTGAAGTTTGATATCCTAAACCAATGCAACTTCCCAAAATAGCTGCTTTTTTCTGTTTCATTCCCGACCATTTATACAAATCGCCCGATAATTGACTGATTTTATTCGCCGTATAAACATGTCCTGCTTTGTCCATTTGCATCCAATTTTTCGAATCATTGAAGGTGTGAAAATCAGATTTTGTTACATTGGAATACCAAATTTGCTGCAAACCAATGATACTTCCGGCCCAAACTGTTCCGATAGAAGCACTTGTAATTACGATTCGTTTTGTATTGAGGGAATCACTTTTGGTAAATAAGTTCTCTTGCGCATTCATGCTTGAATGAAACAAAATGAAGAATAAGAAAATCAACTTTTCGCGCATAGAGTTCGAATGTAGTAGATTTCAGTGAATTATTAGAATTGTCTTGTTGAAAAAATAAAAGTTGAACAGATTCGTTGTAGTCTATATACCGTACTTTTAAATTCTGCGAATACAACCAACAGCACCAATCAATTGTAGTTGATTAAACGGCACTTCACTTTTCGCCTTTAAACTTATAATTATGAACAAGATCAGAAAAGACTGGAACGACATTAAGATTAATGATAGTTGGGCAATTTTTAAAATCATGTCCGAATTTGTTGAAGGATACGAACGAATGGCGAAGATTGGTCCATGTATTTCAATTTTTGGTTCGGCGCGTACAAAACCGGACAACAAATACTATCAAATCGGTGTTGAAATTGGAGAGAAATTGGCTGAAGCTGGCTATGGTGTAATTACCGGAGGCGGACCAGGAGCAATGGAAGCAGGAAACAAAGGTGCACAACAAGGTGGCGGAAAATCAGTTGGATTAAACATTGATTTGCCATTCGAGCAAAATCACAATCCATACATTGACGCAGAACACAACCTGGAATTCGACTATTTCTTTGTGCGAAAAGTAATTTTCGTAAAATATTCGCAAGGATTTGTCATTCTTCCAGGTGGATTTGGAACAATGGATGAATTGTTTGAGGCCTTAACCTTGATTCAAACAAAGAAAATCAATTATCGTCCTGTTGTGTTGATTGGTAAAGAATATTGGCAAGGATTGATTGATTGGATTAAAGTATCGATGCTAGATATGGAACAAAATATTTCTGCAAAAGACATGGATTTATTTGCGATTGTTGATACAGCTGATGAAGCATTTAAATACATTGATGACTTCTATAAATCACACGCATTATCACCGAATTTCTAGTTGTTAAAATTGAAGCAGTTTTCTATGATTATTCTTCATGCTTAATTCCTATATTTGTCACATTCAGTTCGAACTATGGAATTTTTAAGAAAATTAAAATCTTTTATTTGGAGTAAGCATTTCCTAAAACACTTAGGATTTGTCGTGTTGACGTATTTTATCATTGTGAGCATCACGATTTTTTACTTGGACTCCTACACAAATCACGGTCAGCAAATTAAAGTGCCAAATTTTGTTGGTCGAAATGCAAGCACCGTAAAAGCAGAAATAGAAGAACTTGATTTGCAATATGAAATTCTCGATTCAATTTATGATCCATCAAAAGCGGAAGGAACAATCTTGCATCAAGATCCGGCGCCAACAATGTTTTCAATGGTACATGTGAAAGAAGGTCGTGTGATTCGTTTTAGAGTTTCTAAAAAAACTCGTTTAATCGAAATGCCAAGTTTGGTTGATAAATCTCAACGTTTTGCAGAAAGCATTTTGGAAAATAGAGGATTGAAAATTAGAATTCAATACAAACCAACGAACGAAGCGAATGGTGCCGTTTTAGAGCAATTGTACCGCGGAAAACCAATCAAGGAAGGTACAAGAATTCCGATTGGAGCGACGATTACATTAATTGTAGGGCAGAACGATGCAGGAGAACCAGTTGAAATACCAAATTTATACGGTTTGACAATATTTGAAGCAAGAGACCGTTTGTCACAATTGGGTTCATTTGGCTATTTACCAGTTTGTGATGCTTGTTTGACATACGAAGATTCCCTTGCAGCGCGCATTGAATCTCAATCGCCTGAGTACATTGAAGGAATATTAATTCCAGCAGGTACAACGATTACAGTGTATGCAACCAAGGATTTTTCTGGAGGCGGTGAGAACCCATAATTAGTAAAAATTCATTCGATGAAACATCTGTTTGCTGCAATTTTTGTATTGCTTATCAATTATACATTTGGACAAGGAGAATCGACTGCTCCGTTGACAAGTAACCCAGATATTTATAAAGCTGTTAAGCAAAAAAAAGGGATTGAAAAGTCAGGAACAACCTTCGATAGTACATTTATATACTATTCTGATACCTTGAGTTTGCCATTTTTTGATGAATTTTCAAAGAATCATTTTCAAACCTACAATGCCAGTTATTCAGATCCAGGAGTGACATTCGATAAAAAATACCGTATTCTTGATAACAATACTTTGTTGCCAATCACTAACGATAAATATTTTACGGCTCAGCAAACATTTCGTCGTATTTATGATTTGACTACTTCAACATATATAGACGAGCTTTTTGACGACACGTTGTACAAAACATGCAGTTTAGCAAGTTACCCAGTGACATATGCAACGACGTCGTTGTATCCACCTTATTACATTTATGATACAATTGGTGGTACGGATGTTTCAGATACAATTTGGATTACGAATCCAGAATATTTCCAGGATTCTGCTACACAATTTTTTAGTACAATCAACGACCCAAATTCTTATTGGTTAGATAATAAAGTATATCACAATTATCGTTATGCAGTGAATCCTTGGTCATTGGGTGTTGCGACGTTTGACGGTTTGAATGAAACAGGTTATCCGTATGCCATTGAATCGACTGTTACAAATTATGCAGATTATTTAACATCTAAACCAATCAATATGGCGGGTTATGATGCAGGTGATTCAGTTTATTTTAGTTTTTTGGTTCAACCAGAAGGTCTTGGCGATATTCCCGAAGCATCCGATTCGTTGGTTTTAGAATTTTATGCGAAAGATTTAGATCAGTGGTTCCGCATTTGGAGTATGTCAGGTGCTGCAACGTCGGATTTTAAAGTAGGTCATATTCGCATCGAAGACCCGAAATACTTTAAGAAAGGATTCCAATTCAGGTTTAAAAATTATGGTGCCTTGTCTGGTTCATTGGATCATTTTCATTTGGATTATGTTCACTTGAGAGAATTCTCTGGGTATCAAGACACTTTATTTAAGGATTTTGCGTTCAGTTATCCGATTGGAAGTTTATTGAAAGATTACACATCTGTTCCTTGGGATCATTATATGAACAATTCCGCTGGGAAAATGAATGATTCAGTTCAAGTGGTTGTGCACAATGCTAGTAATTTACCAGAAAACAATCAAAATGGTTTAGTCGAAGTAAGTTATAACGGTGTTCCTGAAGGAAATTATACCTTGAACGCAACGATTTTATCAGGTGGAAATATCAATTATGGTCCGCAAACGACCTATACGTCTTATCACGATTTTTCAGCAGGTTATCAATACGATATTACAAAAACGGGTAATAAACAACGATTTGATATTTTGGCAACTGCTGCAGCGCAATTTCCGAATTTAGCTCAAAACGATTCAACAACTGGACATCAATATTTCGCGAATTATTACAGTTATGACGATAGTACAGCAGAGGCTGCTTATGGCCCAACAGGTGCACAGGCGCGTTTAGCTGTAAAATACGATGCTTACGAAGCAGATTCTTTGGTAGGAATGTACATTCATTTTGTGCCATCTGTGAATGATGTTTCAAACAAATTGTTCCTTTTGACGGTTTGGGATGATAATAACGGAGAACCTGGAAATGTGCTATATGAAGACAATGTATTCTTTCCAAGACAACCTGAATATGGTTCAAATCGCAATCAATTTATTACGTATTACTTCATGGATACAATGAAAGTAGCTGTTGGAACTACCTTTTATGTAGGTTGGAGACAATTTGATCCGGATCGTTTAAATGTTGGTTTGGACCGTAATATTGACCATTCGGAAAAAACATTTTATAGCTTAAACAATGGAGTCACTTGGATTCAGTCTGCAATTCCAGGATCTGTGATGATTCGTCCAATCGTTTCCACTTCAATGGATAATGAGCTTGGCGTTCAAGAGCACCAACATTCAATTGCTTCTGCAGTAATTTATCCGAATCCAACATCAAATGAAATCAGTGTTCGCGTTGAAAATGGCTTGTTCAAAGGTCTTGAGATTTACAACCTACAAGGAAAATTAATACTGTCTTCAGATGTTGAATCTGTTCAGCTGTTGGATCAACCTGCAGGTATGTATTTTGTTCGCGTAATCGGTGTGGACGGAATGTTTAAAATTATCAAAAACTAATGAACGAAGAGGTAGAAGAAGTTGAAGGAGCAGAGGAGGAGGAACTTTTTGAACATTACCGTTTTAAAGCAGATCCAGGACAAGTAGTTGTTCGAATTGATAAATTCTTAATTGATCGCTTACCGAATACTTCACGCAATAAAATTCAAGTTGCAGCCAAAAGTGGAAATATTTTGGTGAATGGTGAAAAGGTTAAACAGAATTATAAAGTCAAACCGAAGGACGAAGTATCAATGGTACTTCCTTACCCGGTTAGGGAGATTGAACTTATTCCGCAAAATATTCCGTTAGAAATTCATTATGAGGATGAAACTTTAGTGGTTGTGAACAAGCCATCCAATATGGTTGTTCATCCTGCTTACGGAAATTATACAGGAACTTTAGTGAATGCACTGGTCTATCATTTCGACAATTTGCCGTATCGGATATCAGATTATTTTGGACGACCAGGATTGGTTCATCGCTTAGATAAGCATACAACTGGATTAATGGTTGTAGCTAAAACTGAAAATGCATTGACTCATCTTGCAAAACAATTTTACGATCGAACAACGGAAAGACGCTATCATGCTTTGGTATGGGGTGACGTGAAAGAAGATGGAACAATTACAGGAAATATTGGCCGCTCCTTGAAAAATCGAAAAATGATGACTGTTTTTCCTGAAGGTGATCATGGAAAGCATGCGGTTACTCATTACAAAGTAATTGAGAAATTTGGATTAGTTACTTTGATTGAATGCAAGTTGGAAACAGGAAGAACGCATCAGATTCGAGCACATATGAAGTATTTAGGTCATCCTTTGTTCAATGATTTGGAATACGGAGGTGATTCAATCGTAAAAGGGACAACTTCAGCCAAATACAAAAAATTCATTGAAAATTGCTTTGAATTAATTCCAGGTCAAGCTTTACACGCCAAAACACTTGGATTTGAGCATCCAGAAACCAAAGAGTATTTACGTTTTGATTCTGAATTGCCTGAAGGATTTAATAAAATTCTTGAAAAGTGGAGGAAATATGTCTCTGCTGAGAACGAATTAAATTAATTCAAATTATGCACTTAGTTTGTTAAGAATAAAACCTAAGTTGAATTTTTTTTCTAAAGTTTCAAGAACTTTCTTTATTTTTACCCCTCGATGGACTTAAAAAATACTGTATTATTCAATTTTTTCTTGAATATTCAGCATTTTTTGCTTTCTTCGTGTTTTAAATTTCTAATTGAAAAAGGAATTCTATGTACTACAGACTAGTATTATCATTTGTTTTTGTCAGCCTTACTTGGTTGACGTATGCTCAAAACAAAGTTGTGCTTGAAGCACAAACATCTTTTGATAGTGGAAGATATTGTGAAGCTGCAGAGAAATGTGGTTTAGCGTATACCAAGATGAAAAGAAAAGGAAATCAAGCTAAAAAATTGAAAGCTGACATGGCATTCAAAACAGCTGAAAGTTACCGTTTTACAGATCGTTTCCGTGAAGCAAATGAGTGGTACGACCGTGCTTTGTTGCTTGATTATCAAGAAGTAGTTCCTGAAGTATTGTACTACAACGGTGAAATGTTGCGTATGATGGGAGATTTTGATAAAGCACTTAAGAATTACGAAGAATATAAAAAGTTAGTTCCTTCTGACGAAAGAGCTGATACTGGTATTCAATCTTGTAATGGAAGTAAAAACTTTGTTGCGAATAAAACAAAACATGTTGTGACGAATCAAACGGCTATTAACAAGCCAGAATTCGATATGTCACCGATGTTCCAAGATCGTAAGGAAACAAAAATGTTCTTTGCATCAAGTCGTACGGGTAGCACAGGAAATGAAAAAGACCAAATTGCTTGTGAAAACTACATGGATATTTGGGTAAGTGAAGTTGATAAGAAAGGAAATTGGGGAGAGCCAAGATTAATTGATAATTCAGGATTGATCAATACTGAAGCGCATGAGGGTTCTGTTGCATTTGATGGTCGTGGTAAAGTAATGTTCTTTACACGTTGTCCAATGTTGAAAAAACAAAACTTAGGTTGTGATATTTGGATGACTGAAATGAAAGGTGCTGACAAATGGGATGAGCCAGTTAAGTTGGATTTAAAAGGAGGAATTGATTCTATTACAGTTGGACATCCTTGTGTTTCTGATGATGGTAAATTCTTAATCTTTGTTTCTGATCTTCCAGGTGGATTTGGTGGTCGTGACTTATGGTATACGACATTTGATAAAAAAACTGGTTGGGCAGCTCCGAAAAACATGGGGCCAGAAGTAAATACTGCTGGAAATGAATTGTTCCCAACATTTGGAAAAGATGGAAGTTTGTATTATTCAACAGATGGTAAACCAGGATTAGGAGGTTTAGACATGTTCAAAGCAACGAAAGTTGGTGAAGAAATGAAATGGGAAAATGCTCAAAACCTTGGGTTCCCAATCAATTCTGAAAACAATGATTACGGTTTGTATGAATTAACAGATAAAAAAGGATACTTCACATCTGAAAGAAAAAACCCTCAAGGTAAATTCTCTCCAGATATTTATAGTTATGTATTGCCTCCTAACTTATTTGACTTAAAAGTTATTGTTAGTGAGTTAGGAAATACGTCTGTTAAAATTCAAGATGTGGCTGTAGTAGTTAAAGGTACTGATGGCTCAACATGGGAAGGAAAGACAAACAAAGCTGGGTCAGTTTTCTGGGATAAAAAGACTGACGGTGTACGTTACGTAAATGAAGAAGTATCTTACTCGATTGCTATTGCAAAAGATGGTTATCACCCGGATAAAAAAGGAGCTCAATTTACAACAGTTGAATTGGATGAAGGTCAAAGCTTCGTAATTGATATGGCTTTATTACCGAAAAAACCAATTCGTCTTCCTGAAGTTCGTTATCCTTTGAACCAATGGACATTGTTGGTTGATTCAACAATCAATTCTCCGGATTCATTGATGTTCGTATACAACTTATTACAAGAATATCCAGAAATGGTTCTTGAGTTGAGTTCACATACGGATTCACGTGGTAAAACTGACGCCAACCAAAAACTATCTGAAAATCGTGCTAAGGCATGTTACAAATACTTGGTTGAGCAAAAAGGTGTTGACCCACGTCGTATCGTTCCAGTTGGTAAAGGTGAAAACGAACCAAGAACTGTATACAAAAAAGGTGATGTTTATTTAGATGCACAACCGGCGGATATGGCAGGTGTTGAAACGATTGTTTTAACGGAAGCTTATATCAATCAGTTCAAAGCGACGAATAAAGCATTGTATGAAAGATTACATCAGTTGAATCGTAGAACGGAAGGAAAAGTACTTCGAATGGATTTTGATCCAGCTACGGCTCCTGCTGCGAATCCAGGTTATTTAAAATTCGTAAAATATCCTTGATTTAACTCAAAGAAAATAGTGTAAAAGCGTTGAAGAAATTCAACGCTTTTTTTGTATCTTCATGTAACCTACAAAATTTACAACATGAAAGAGAAGTACTTACACTATTTGTGGCAATACAAATTAATGCCACTCCACAACATGTCGCTTACCAATGGCAAAAGTTTTAAACTGATCTATCAAGGAGATTACAATGCAACTGAAAGTGGTCCGGATTTTTTCAATGCGAAAATTGAAATTGATGGAATCCTTTGGATTGGAAATGTTGAAATACATGTTAAATCAAAGGATTGGTTTGCTCACCAACATCAATTTGATCCGTCCTATAATACTGTCATTTTACACGTTGTTTTTGAGCACAATGCTGATGTGAAAGTTGGTGAGTCCATTCTACCAGTTTTGGAATTAAAACCGTTTGTTGATTTTTCCCATTATAAACGTTTCGAGCAACTTCTTAAAGCCAAACGATCAATTTTATGCGGGTCATCTTTGAGTGACTTTCCTCCAATCTATTTAATAGAAATGCAAGAAAAGGCAATGCTTAGAAGGTTATCACGGAAAACGAATCAATTGTATACTTCAATTCATTCCAACGATCCAAAGAATGTGCTTTATTTTTTAATCGCACGTGCAATGGGGGCAAAGGTAAACCAACTTCCTTTTGAAGAGTTGACACAACGCATTCCCTTAACGGTTTTGAAACAGATTGAAAAAAAGCGCCAAATGCAGGCAGTTTGCTTGGCAAGTGGAATTTACGCTCCAAGCTCTGAGAATGATTTCATCTTAACTGCTCAATTATCAAATGCAGGAACATTTGAAAACAAGGTGTTTAAAAGTGCATGGAAACAAGGAGGTGTTCGACCTGCTAATCATCCATCAAAACGAATTTTGCAGTTTGCACAGCTTGTCCAAAAATTTGACTTTTCTGTAAGTTTCGCTTATTTGGATGCTACAAAATTGTATGATTACATTATGAAGTTACTTGATTTGAAACCGTCGAATTTAGGAGCAGATGTACAAATCACGCCTTTTAGCGAAAGCTTCAAACATCAGTTAATTGTCAATTGTTTTGCGCCTTTTTTATTTTGGTATGGAAATCAAAAGGAAGATGAGGGATTGGTGCAAAAAGCGATAGATCTACTATCAAAAGTGCCACGTGAAGACAATGGAATTATCAAAAAATGGAAAAATTACGGTATTGTACCAAAGAATGCTGCCGAATCTCAAGCCTTATTGGAGATTTTTAACGAGTTTTGTATAAATAAAAAATGCTTAACTTGTACAATTGGTAATAAGCTTCTAAGTCAATGAGAACAATACAAACAATTCTTTTCTTTTTTGAAATGCGCTCTTTTGGCGTATGCGCTTGGTGGGCAAGAAAGTTGGGAATCAGTATTTCAAAAGTGCGTTTAGGGTTTATTTATGCCTCATTTATCACAATGGGTTCACCTTTGATTATGTACTTAGCGATGGCATGGATCTTAGAGCATAAGCATTACTTTAAATTGCAACGTAAACGTAAAACTTCTATTTGGGAATTGTAATGTTCAGAAGGTTCTTAAATATCTTTCTTTTACTTTTCGGAATAACCACTTTCGGAACTGTGGGATTTGTTTTGATCGAAGGGTGGAATGTGTTTGATTCTTTTTACATGACAGTAATCACCATTTCAACAGTTGGTTTTGGTGAAGTTCATGAAATGTCAACGGCAGGAAGATTGTTTACTTCTCTATTATTAATTACAAGTATTGGGTCATTCGCTTATGCAATTTCGTCCTTTACAAATTATTTAATGGGAGGAGAATATGCCGAATCTTTGAGAGAATTAAAATTCAATAAAAAACTAAACAAAATGGAAAATCACATCATTATTTGCGGTTTTGGTCGAGTAGGTAGACAAGTGGCCGAAGATTTACTTTTTTACAAAAAGGATTTTGTGGTAATAGAAAAAGATGATAGTCTGGTAAAAGACTATTTGGACAAACCCGGTTATACCTTTGTTAAAGGTGATGCGACCAAAGATGATGTGTTTCTAAAAGCAGAAATAAAAAAAGCTAGAGCAGTAATTTCATGTTTACCAAAAGATGCAGATAATGTATATGTTGTATTGGCAGCGCGTGAAAAATGCCCAAAAGTTGAAATTATCGTTCGCGCAACGAGTGCAGAAGCAGTTTCAAAGTTGAAAATGGCTGGAGCAGATCAAATTATTTTGCCCGCTGCAATAGGAGGATCACACATGGCTTCGTTGATTACCAATCCAACGGTTAGTGAATTTATGAACATGGTCAAAACCGAGGGGACGAATGGAGTTAACATAGAATCAATTTCGTTCAATGAGCTTCCGAAAGAATTTCAAAATAAAACGATTGGAGAATTGGAAGTCAAACGTCAAACAGGCGTCACAATTATTGGATTTAAAACACCAACGGGCGAATATATTATTAATCCAGATTGGAGTATGAAAGTTTTGCCGAAATCGCAATTGTTTGTTTTAGGCTCGACCGAACAAATTCAAAAGTTCAATCAATTATTTGAAATTCATCAACAATGAGAATATTAATTACTGGCTCAAACGGGCTTTTAGGACAAAAAATAGTTAAACAGTTACTAAGTGCGAACATCCCGTTTTTAGCCACTTCCAAAGGCGAAAACAGAAATCAAGATTGTCCTTCTGAAAGTTATGCCTCTTTGGATATTTGTAATGAAAATGAAATCAATGAATTGTTTAAAGAATTTGCTCCAACACATGTTATTCATACCGCAGCGATTACAAATGTTGATTATTGCGAGTTAAATCCTGAAGAATGCAATGAAGTGAATTATCTTGCTTCCATGAAATTGTTTGAGGCGGCTAAGCAAATAAATGCCCATTTTCAATTGCTTTCGACTGATTTTGTGTTTGATGGCTTAAAAGGAAATTACCGTGAAGAAGATGCGGTCGGACCTTTAAGTATCTACGCTGAATCAAAGGTAAATGCAGAAAAAGGGTTGATTCAGGATGAATACTTGAATTGGTCGATTGTTCGAACAATCATTGTTTATGGAATCGGAAACAACCTTTCACGATCAAACATCATTTGTTGGGCGAAAGATGCATTAAGCAAAGGTCAAGAAATGAATATTGTTGATGATCAATTCAGAGCGCCAACTTGGGCAGATGATTTAGCATGGGCATGCATTCAAATTTGTAAATTGAATAAAACAGGAAAATTCAATATTTCTGGACCAGAAACAATGTCAATTTACGCAATCGTTGAGTGTGTTGCAAAGCATTTTAAGTTCTCAACCGAAAAATTAAAAAAGTCTTCAAGTGCAACCTTGAATCAACCAGCAAAACGACCACCTCATACTGGGTTTGACCTTTCAAAAGCACGTAAAGAGCTTGGTTACAAGCCCAAAACGCTCGAGGCAACCTTGGATTTAATCTAAAGTTTGCGTTAAAATAAAAAATAGTATATTCGTCGTTCATAAAAAATAAACAAGAAAAGATGGCAGGAAGTGTTTGGCGTAAAAAGCCTATGAGTGCATTTGAAGCAGATATGAAGAAAAGCGAATTAAAGCGCGTTCTTGGTAAATGGAGTTTAACAGCAATTGGTGTTGGAGCAATTATTGGAGGAGGAATTTTCGTTTTAACTGGTACCGGTGCATATTATCACGCAGGTCCAGCCTTAGCGCTTTCTTTCGTTATTGCAGGGGTTGCATGTGTTTTTGCAGCATTGTGTTATTCTGAATTTGCGGCTATTCTTCCTGTTGAAGGATCTGCATACGCTTATGCTTATGGTACAATTGGTGAAATATTAGCATGGATTATTGGTTGGGGATTGGTCCTCGAGTATGCTATGGGATCGATGACTGTCGCCGTTTCATGGTCTGGATATTTCAATAAACTGTTAAAAATGTTCCATATTCACTTGCCTGAATGGTTAACAACAGATCCAGCAAGTTACACAGGTTCAGGTTTTTCAATGAATTTACCAGCTTTAATTATTGTGCTTTTGGTAGTTGCAATTTTAGTAAGAGGAACGAAAGGAGCAGCTAAAGCAAACAACTTTATTGTTCTTTTAAAAGTAGCTGCGGTATTGTTTGTAATCATTGCAGGTTTATTCTTTATCAACACAGCAAACTGGTCACCGTTTATTCCAGAGGTTAAAAAAATTGCTAGTGAAAATGGTTTGAAAGAGGCATATGGAATTCAAGGTGTTATTTCAGGAGCTGCCGCAATTTTCTTTGCTTATGTTGGTTTTGATGCCGTTTCTACACAAGCCGGTGAGGCAATTAACCCTAAAAAAGATGTTCCTTTTGCAATTGTAGCATCCCTGTTGATTTGTACATTCCTGTATATTTTAGTTTCCATGGTACTTACAGGTATGATGAACTATCAAGATTTTAATCCAAAAGGAGCATATCCAGATGCAATTAAAGCACCAGTTGCTTATGCTTTTGAAATTGCGAAACAACCTTGGGCAAGTTATTTAATTACTATTGCTGCTACAGTCGGATTAATTTCTGTATTGATGGTAATGATCATGGGGCAATCACGTATTTTCCTTGGAATGGCGAAAGATGGTTTGCTTCCAGGGGTATTTTCCCGTATTAAAAAGGAAACAGGAACTCCACAACGTAATTTATACATCTTGGGTGGTGTGATTGCAATCGTTGCAGCATTTACGCCAATCAACAAATTGGCGGATATGACAAGTTTCGGAACCTTGTTCGCATTCTTAATGGTTTGTATCGCGGTTTGGGTTTTGCGCGTTAAACAACCGGATTTACCGCGTACGTTTAAAGTTCCAGCTTTACCAGTAATTGCTGTCTTAGGAATTGCAATCAACATTTATTTAATGTGGAACTTAAGTTTGGATGCACAGCTTCTTTCTTTAAGTTGGTTAGCGATTGGTATTGTCATCTATTTCCTTTATGGACGTAGAAAAAGTAATTTGAATCACTACAACTTGGATGCGGCAATTACGCATCACGATGAAGAACCAATTCAAGAGTCAAACGAAGAATAATTTCAATTAACATACTATAGTCCTGCTTCATCCGAAACAGGACTTTTGTTTTTATATATGGAGAACAAACTAAAACGAACACTCGGTCTTTACGATGCTACTAGTATTGTTGCAGGTTCAATGATAGGCTCAGGTATTTTCATTGTTACCTCTCAAATGGCGCGTGACGTTGGATCAGCGGGTTGGCTTATTTTTCTTTGGTTAATGACTGGATTAATCACCGTGTTTGCGGCGTTAAGTTATGGTGAGTTAGCTGGAATGATGCCAAATGCGGGTGGTCAATATGTTTACATCCAACGTGCATACGGAAAAATGATGTCTTTTCTCTATGGATGGACTGTTTTCACTGTTATTCAAACGGGAGTAATTGCTGCAGTTGCAGTTGCCTTTGCCAATTACACGGCTGTGTTCTTTCCCGGTTTGACAGAAAAAATGCTAGAAGTCAGTGATTCGTTTTCGATTACATATGCTCAATTATTGGCCATAGTAAGTATTGTTGTGTTAAGTTACATTAACTCGCGCGGTGTGCAAAGTGGCAAATACATTCAGTTGATTTTTACATCAGCAAAATTGTTCGCTTTGTTTGCGCTGATTGTACTTGGTTTAGCATTCGGTTTGAAATCAAATACTTTCGCTTCGAACTTTGAACATATGTGGGAAGCAACTAAAACAAGTGTTTATCTTAAGAATATACATTTTACGACTTCGTTAACAGGATTCGCTTTATTGGGTGCTTTGGGTGCAACGATTATAAATTCCCTTTTTTCTTCTGACGCATGGAACAATGTGACGTTCATCGCTGCAGAAATCAAAGACCCTAAAAAGAATATCCCTAGAAGTTTGTTTTTAGGAACCTTAATTGTAACTGTTATCTATATTCTTGCGAATCTCGCTTACCTGGCTTTGTTGCCAATTTCAGGTGATGCGAACGATCCTTCAGTTATCGGAAAAGGAATCATGTTCGCTAGTCAGGATAGAGTGGGTGCAGCCGCTGCTTCAGTTATGTTTGGCGGATTTGGTGTTACCTTGATGGCGCTGTTAATTATGATTTCGACATTTGGATGTAACAATGGATTAATTCTCGCTGGTTCTCGACTTTTCTATGCCATGTCGAATGATGGTTTGTTCTTTAAACGAGCGCAGCAATTGAACAAAAATAACGTTCCGAGTATTGCGTTGTGGATTCAATGTATTTGGGCAAGTGTCTTGTGTTTGTCTGGACGATATGGAGATTTGTTGGTCTACTCAACGTTTGCATCCCTTCTTTTTTACATTCTGACTATAGCAGGGATTTTTGTTTTACGCAAAAAAGAACCGGATACTGAACGTCCATACAAGGCATTTGGATATCCTTTCGTTCCAATCATTTATATTTTAGTGACAGCTGCAATTTGTATCGATTTATTAATTTATGATACAAAAAATGCGGGACTCGGTTTGGTGATAGTACTAATAGGAATTCCTGTATATTACTTCGTAAATAGAAATGAAAACAAGTAAGTCCTTTTACATATCAGCAAGAAACAAAAGGGGTGTATTCATTTTTATCGGTATATCTTTAATAATGGTTTTTCTTCCTAGGCTTATCATGTCACTCAAGGAAAAACAAAAATATGTCATTAGTTCAGAAGAAATACAGGATTTAAAAGAGAACAGTAAAAATAGATTTGAGCAGCGATCATTTAAGTATGAAAAACGAACGACAAATCGCTATAAAGCTCCGGCTTCAAAGTTTAATCCGAACGACTATTCAAAAGAAGATTGGATGAAATTAGGTTTGTCCGAGAAACAAGCAAATGTCATTTTGAAGTTTACAGATCGTGGAATTTATTCAAACGAACAACTAAAGAAAATCTTTGTAATTCCTGAAACGCTTTATGCGCTGATAAAAGATTCAACTGTTTATCCAGCTCGAGTTTATGATAATGAATTCAAAAGTTCAACGAAAGAAGAAAAGAAAACAATTCTTATTGAACTTAATTCGGCGACCCAAGAAGAGTTAGAGTCCGTCCCTGGTATTGGTGGTTTTTTCGCAAAGAATATTTTAAAACAGCGTCAGCGATTAGGTGGATTTGTGAAAAAGGAACAACTATTGGAAGTTTGGAAATTTGATAGTGACAAATACCAAGCGATAGAAAAATATGTAAAAGTAAATGCCAATGATGTTCAAAAAATCAAATTGAACTCGATTAAAGTGGAGGAGTTAAAATCACATCCATATCTTAATTGGAACAAAGCGAACTCAATTATAAAAATAAGAGACAAAAAAGGAGGATATAAATCAATTGAAGAAATTAAAGAATCTGTTTTAATTGATGAAGAACTCTTTGAAAAGTTAAAACCCTATTTATCTTTGTAGCATGACACTAGAAGAAAGATTAAAAGGCACTATTCGTGACGTTCCTAATTTCCCGAAGGAGGGAATAATGTTTAAAGATATTACAACAATTATGTTGGATCCTGTTTTGTCAAACGATGTGATTGACGAATTGGTGAACATTTACAAAGATCAAAATATTGAAGCCGTTGCAGGTATTGAAAGTAGAGGATTCTTGTTCGGATATCCATTAGCAATCAAACTGGGAGTTCCTTTCATTTTAATTCGTAAACAAGGAAAATTACCTTATAAGAAAATCAGCTACGATTACGATTTGGAATATGGTAGTGCAACTATTGAAATGCATACCGACGCTTTAGCTGAAGGTCAACGAGTATTGATTCATGATGACTTGTTGGCAACTGGAGGTTCTGCTAGTGCAGCGGCAAACCTAATTACAAAATGTGGCGGTGTTGTAGCTGGATTCAATTTCTTGGTTTCATTGGACTTTTTAAATGGAGAAGAAAAATTGAAAGAACATTCAGACAATATTGTTAATTTAGTGCGCTTTTAAAAAATAAAATAAAATAAAATAAATTCAACCTGAAAAATGAATTTTGAACACAACGAAAATCAGAAAATGATTACGCAAATGGTGCGTGATTTTGCGGAGAAAGAAATCAGACCAAACTTGAATAAATGGGATGAAGAAGAGTTTTTTCCAGTTGAAACCATGAAAAAAATGGGCGAACTTGGCCTATTGGGAATCTATATTCCAGAAGAATATGGTGGATCAGGCTTCGGTTATTTTGAGTATGCTACTGCATTGATGGAATTAGGAAAAGTATGTGGTGGTGTTGGATTAAGTGTTGCGGCACACAATTCACTTTGTACTGGTCATATCTACTACCATGGAAACGAAGAGCAAAAGAAAAAATACCTTCCTAAATTAGCTTCTGGTGAATTTATTGGTGCTTGGGGATTGACTGAGCCAAATACTGGATCTGATGCTATGCGTATGAAAACTACTGCAGTGAAAGACGGAGAGTACTGGGTAATCAATGGAGCTAAAAACTGGATTACACATGGATTATCAGGAGATGTTGCTGTAGTTTTGGTTAGAACAGGTGAGCTATTGGATAGCAATGGAATTACAGCGTTCATTATTGAAAAAGGTACTCCTGGATTCTCTGCTGTAAAAATCAAAGACAAATTCGGTGTTCGTGCAAGTGAGACAGCTGAATTGATTTTTGACAACGTGCGTGTTCATGAAAGCCAAGTAATTGGTCAAGTTGGTCAAGGTTTCAAGCAAGCTATGCAGATTTTGGATGGTGGTCGTATTTCCATTGCAGCTCTAAGTTGTGGTGTTGCTCGTGGAGCTTACGAATCAGCCGTTAAATATGCGAAAGAAAGAGAACAGTTTGGTCAGCCAATCGCACAATTCCAAGCAATTGGTTTTAAATTAGCTGATATGGCAACTGAAGTTGAAGCAGCAGAATTGTTGACTTTTCAAGCGGCTTACTTGAAAAACACCAAACAGCCATTAACGCGTCAAGGTGCGTATGCTAAGTATTATGCGAGTGAAGTTGCAGTAAAATGTGGTAACGAAGCCATGCAGATTATGGGTGGTTATGGATATACGAAAGAATATCCTGCAGAGAAGTTTTTACGTGACGCACGCCTTATGGTTATTGGTGAAGGGACTTCAGAAATTCAAAAATTGGTAATTTCTAGAGAAATTTTGAAATAAGTGTTGTGAATAAATTTTTTAATTATATCTTTGCAACCCAATTAAAGAAAAAACTAATATTCAAGATATGCTAATTATTCCAGTAAAAGAAGGAGAAAACATCGAAAGAGCTCTTAAAAAGTACAAAAAGAAATACGACAAAACTGGCGTTATGAAAGAATTACGTCGTCGTAAAGAGTTTGTAAAACCATCGATTACAAATCGTCAAGGAAGAATTAAAGCAGCTTACGTTCAAAAATTGCGTTCTGCAGAAATGTAAGAAACAAATTTTGAAAAGATACGTAAAGGAGCCTATGGCTCCTTTTTTTTTGCTCGAAGAATTTGTCCGTTATCTACAAATGGAAAAACGCTATTCGGATCACACCGTACTAGCGTATAAAAAAGATGTTGAGCAATTTTTAAATCATTCCGGAATTTCGAATGAGTCAGAACTAAAAGAAGTTACTCATTCATTGATTCGTTCATGGATGGTTAATTTAATCGAAGAAGGTTTAGAGAATAAATCCGTAAACCGTAAAATATCCTCTTTAAGAACGTTTTTTAAGTGGTTAAAGAAAGAAGAGGTTATTAGTCTTAATCCGACTGTTAAAATTAATGGACCCAAAAATGCAAAACGATTACCATCCTTTGCCAAAGAGTCTGAATTGCAGATTGAAAAATTAGACATTTTTTTCGGGACAGATTTTGAAGGGGTTCGCGATCGATTAATGTTTGAGGTGCTATATCAAACTGGAATTCGACTTAGTGAGTTAATCGGAATAAAGGAAGCTGATGTTCAATCTGAAACAATAAAAGTGTTAGGTAAACGCAACAAGGAACGTATCATCCCTATTTCTAAAGAATTAGTTCAGTTGATTAATCAGTATAGGGGTTTGAAAAGAGCTTCTTCATTGGATTCAAGCTTTTTCTTTGTGTTAAAAAATGGTAATAATCTCTATCCAAAGTTTGTTTATAGAAAAATAAATACTTACCTTGGTGAGGCAACGAGTTTAGATAAGTGTAGTCCTCACGTGTTGCGACATACATTTGCTACCCACATGTTAAACAACGGAGCGGGATTAGAAACGCTCAAAGATTTGTTGGGTCATGCTAATTTATCCGCTACACAGATTTATACGCATAATTCGTTTGCGAAGCTTTCAAATATTTATTCACAAGCCCATCCACGTGGGCACAAAAACAATTAGTCATGGATATTCAAGTTCATTCAATTCATTTCACAGCAGACAAGAAGTTAATTGATTTCATTACAGAGAAAGTGAGTAAGCTAGAATTATTTTTTGATAATATCATCGCATGTGAGGTTTATTTGCGTTTAGATAAAGATGTTGAAAAGGAAAATAAGATCTCAGAATTGAAATTATTGATTCCAGGCAAGACATTAGTAGCAAAAAAACAATGTAAATCTTTTGAGGAAGCAACAGATTTAGCTGCTGAGGCCTTAAGAAAACAAGTAAAAAAGCACAAAGAGAAAGTTGCGTAAATTAAATAAAATCAGACAGATAAGGGTGGTGCTAAAAAACTACCCTTATTTTTTTTTATTTTTTTTTCAAAAAAGTATTGCAATTATAGATTTGTTTCCTACATTTGCAAACCCAAAACGGGAGAAACACTTTAAAAAAGTTCTTTCAATTATTGAAATACCAACATTTTGCCGATGTAGCTCAGCTGGCTAGAGCAGCTGATTTGTAATCAGCAGGTCGGGGGTTCGAGTCCCTCCATCGGCTCAAATAAAATATGTTGGGGATGTCGCATAGTGGCTATTGCAGCAGACTGTAAATCTGTCACCTCACGGTATCGTTGGTTCGAGTCCATCCATCCCCACAACTATTTTATCTAAGAAAAAAGAATGATAAGCGGGAGTAGCTCAGTTGGTAGAGCGTCAGCCTTCCAAGCTGAGGGTCGCGAGTTCGAATCTCGTCTCCCGCTCAATAATATGAAAGTAGTGCCGGTGTAGCTCAGGGGTAGAGCGCTTCCTTGGTAAGGAAGAGGCCACGAGTTCAAATCTCGTCATTGGCTCACCGAAAATTATGTTTCACTCAGTGATTGGGTGAAATTTTGTGTATTATAAAATTTTGTTTTTTTATTAACTAAGTAACAAATAGAACAATGGCTAAGGAAAATTTTGATCGTTCCAAACCACACGTGAATATCGGGACTATTGGTCACGTCGATCACGGTAAAACAACTTTGACAGCTGCAATTTCTAGCGTATTGGCTAGTAAAGGTTTGGCTGCAGTGCGTGATTTCTCTTCTATCGACAACGCTCCAGAAGAAAAAGAACGTGGTATTACTATTAACACATCTCACATTGAGTACGAAACTATGAATCGTCACTATGCACACGTTGACTGTCCAGGTCACGCGGATTACGTGAAAAACATGGTTACTGGTGCTGCTCAAATGGATGGAGCTATCCTTGTGGTTGCTGCAACAGATGGTCCAATGCCACAAACTCGTGAGCACATCCTATTAGGTAAACAAGTAGGTGTTCCTCGTTTAGTTGTATTCATGAACAAAGTGGATATGGTTGATGACGAAGAGTTATTAGAATTAGTTGAAATGGAAGTACGTGAATTACTTTCTTTCTATAGCTATGACGGTGACAATGCTCCAGTAATTAAAGGTTCTGCTTTAGGTGCTTTGAATGGTGAAGAGAAATGGGTAAAAACAGTTGAAGAATTGATGGAAGCTGTTGATACATACATTGAATTGCCTCCACGTGATGTTGATAAAACATTCTTGATGCCAGTTGAGGACGTGTTCACGATTACTGGTCGTGGTACAGTTGCAACAGGACGTATCGAAACAGGTGTTATCAATTCAGGTGAGCCAGTTGATATCTTAGGTATGGGTGATGTGAAATTATCTTCTACTGTAACAGGTGTTGAGATGTTCCGTAAAATCCTAGACAGAGGTGAAGCAGGTGATAACGTAGGTTTATTGTTGAGAGGTATTGAGAAATCTCAAATTAAACGTGGTATGGTTATCTGTAAACCAGGTTCTGTAACTCCACACACTGATTTCAAAGCTGAGATCTATGTATTGAAAAAAGAAGAAGGTGGACGTCACACTCCATTCCATAACAAATATCGTCCACAGTTCTACTTCCGTACAACTGACGTAACAGGAGAAATTTTCTTGTCTGACGGACGTGAGATGGTAATGCCAGGTGATAACGTAACTATTACAGTTAAGTTAATCGTTCCTGTAGCAATGGACAAAGGTTTACGTTTCGCTATCCGTGAGGGTGGTAGAACTGTAGGTGCTGGTCAGGTTACAGAAATCGTATCTTAATCGTAAAGATATATTAAAATTTAAGGGGAGTTCGCTCCCCTTTTTATACGGGTGTAGCTCAGTTGGTAGAGTGATGGTTTCCAAAACCATTGGTCGTGGGTTCGAATCCTACCGCCCGTGCAAAAATTGATGTAAAGTGTCAAAAATTAAGAATTATTTTAGCGAAACAGTGAACGAAATGGTTCACAACGTATCGTGGCCAACTTGGAAAGAGTTACAAAGTAATACAATTATCGTAATGGTGGCATCGATCATCATTTCGTTGTTTATTTTCGTAATGGATTTTGGATTCGGTATTACCGGTACATCCCAATCTGTCTGGAAAGGTGCAATGGGCTTTATATACGGATTGTTTTAATTAGTACTTCATGGGAGAGATTAAAAAACGTTGGTACGTTGTAAGAGCGGTTAGCGGGAAAGAGAAAAAAGTGAAAGAGTATCTGGATCTTGAAATTTCGCGTTTAAAACTGAACGATTTCGTGGATCAAGTACTAATTCCAACTGAAAAAGTTTTTCAAATCAGAAACGGTAAAAAGGTGAGTAAGGAAAGAGCTTATTTACCTGGTTATGTTTTAATTGAAGCAGCATTGGTTGGTGAGGTTCCTCACGTTATTAAAAGTATTCCAAATGTTATTGGGTTCTTAGGAACAGAAAAAGGTGGTGAACCGGTACCAATGCGTTTGTCAGAAGTGAATCGTATTCTTGGAAAAGTTGACGAACTTTCTGAAACGGAAGAAGAAATGAAAATTCCATTTGTTGTTGGTGAATCTGTTAAAGTTATTGACGGACCATTCAACAACTTCAGCGGTGTTATTGATGAAATCAATGAAGAGAAGAAAAAGCTGAAAGTAATGGTTAAAATCTTCGGAAGAAAGAACTTACTCGAACTTAGCTATATGCAAGTCGAGAAAGAAATTTAATTGTTTATTAACCGTAGAAGTGAGGAAAGCGATTAAAGCTTCCCGTAAGTACTCACGTTTGACTACATAATTTCAAATACAATGGCTAAAGAAGTAGCAGCGTTGATCAAATTACAGATCAAAGGTGGTGCAGCCAATCCAGCTCCACCAGTTGGACCCGCTTTGGGTGCTAAGGGTGTGAACATCATGGAGTTTTGCAAGCAGTTCAATGCTCGTACGCAAGACAAAATGGGAAAGGTTACTCCAGTTGTTATCACTGTTTATGGTGATAAATCTTTTGATTTCGTATTAAAAACTCCACCAGCAGCAGTTCAAATTGTTGAGCACACAAAGATTAAAAAAGGTTCTTCTGAGCCTAACAAATCTAAAGTTGGTTCCATTTCTTGGGATCAAATTCGTGCTATTGCAGAAGATAAATTGCCGGATTTAAATTGTTTCACTGTAGATGCAGCTATGTCAATGGTTGCTGGTACTGCAAGAAGCATGGGAGTAACTGTTAAAGGTGGTGAAGCACCGAAAACCAAATAATCGTTAGTGTTATGGGAAGAGTATCTAAAAAAAGAAAAGAGATTTTAGCTAAATTCGATTTAGAAAAATCTTACTCCTTGACAGAAGCATGCGGTTTGGTTAAGGATATTTCAACTACTAAATTTGACGCCTCTGTTGATATCTGCGTTCGTTTGGGTGTAGACCCACGTAAAGCAAATCAAATGGTGAGAGGAACTGTTGCTTTGCCTCACGGAACTGGTAAAGATGTACGCGTACTTGTATTGTGTACTCCTGACAAAGAAGCTGAAGCAAAAGCATCTGGTGCTGATCACGTTGGTTTGGACGATTATATCGAAAAAATCAAAGGAGGATGGACTGATATCGACGTTATTATTACAATGCCGTCTGTTATGGGTAAAGTTGGTGCTTTGGGTCGTATTTTAGGACCAAGAGGATTAATGCCAAACCCAAAAACGGGTACTGTAACAATGGAAGTTGGTAAAGCAGTAGAAGAGGTGAAAGCTGGTAAAATTGATTTCAAAGTTGACAAATATGGTATTATCCATTCGTCAATTGGTAAAGTGAGCTTCGAAGGGACAAAAATCCGTGAAAATGCACACGAATTGATTCAAACACTTATCAAATTGAAACCTTCTGCAGCGAAAGGAACGTACATCAAAAGTGTTTATTTGAGCTCTACAATGAGCCCAGGTATTCAAATTGATACGAAGTCTGTTGTTGCTTAAAACTTTAAGAAATGAATAGAGAAGAAAAAGCAAAGTATATAGATGATTTAGTTGCTGATTTATCAAGCGCTAATGTATTCTATTTAGCAGACACAGCGGAATTGACTGTTGAAGTAGTAAACAACCTTCGTAGAAGATGTTTCCAAACTGACATTCGTATGCGCGTAGTGAAAAACACATTGCTTGAAAAAGCGATGGATCGCGTTGAAGGAAAAGATTTTGGAGATTTGAGAAGTACTCTAGCTGGAGCTACATCGATCATGTTTAGCGAAGTTGGTAATGCTCCTGCAAAATTAATTCAAGAGTTCCGTAAAAAGAACGCAAAACCTATTCTTAAAGGTGCTTACATTAATGATGCTGTATTCGTTGGTGATAACCAATTGGAAACTCTAGTAGCACTTAAGAGCAGAGAAGAATTAATCGGAGATATTATCGGATTACTTCAAAGTCCAGCGAAAAACGTTGTTTCTGGACTTACTGGAGCTGGTGCGAAAATCGCTGGTATCCTACAAACGCTCGAAGAAAGAGCATAATTTATTAACATTTAGTTGAACCTTTTTAAAATAAAATAAAAATGGCTGATTTAAAGCAAATCGCGGAAACGCTAGTAAACCTTACGGTTAAAGAAGTAAATGAGTTAGCAACAATCCTTAAGGATGAGTATGGTATTGAGCCTGCTGCTGCTGCACCTGTAATGATGGCTGCTGCTGGCGGTGGTGGTGAAGCTGCTGCTGAAAAAACTGAATTCGATGTAATTTTGAAATCAGGTGGTGCTAACAAACTTGCTGTAGTTAAACTTGTAAAAGAATTAACTGGTAACGGTTTGAAAGAGTCTAAAGACTTAGTTGATGGAGCTCCTGCTACTTTGAAAGAAGGTGTTTCTAAAGACGAAGCTGAAGGACTTAAAAAGTCTCTTGAAGAGGCTGGTGCAGAAGTTGAAATTAAGTAATTATCTACTTCATATACAGGAAAGGCGTCCGTCATTTGACGGGTGCCTTATCCTGTTTTAGTGCGTTAAACGCATTTTTTTAAAGTCCATTTTCATAAACAAAAACGTTTGGCCTTGGCAACATCAAACAATATTTCGACAAGAGTTAATTTTGCTTCTAGCAAAAGTCAATTTGATTATCCAGATTTCTTGGATATTCAGTTAAAGTCCTTCCAAGAGTTTTTCCAGTTGGAAACAACTCCTGAAAACAGAGAAAGTGAAGGACTATTCAAAGTTTTCGCTGAGAACTTCCCAATTACTGATACTCGAAATCAGTTCGTATTGGAATTCTTGGATTACTTCGTCGATCCACCTCGTTATTCTATTGAAGAATGTATCGAAAGAGGATTGACATACAGTGTTCCGTTAAAAGCAAAACTTAAATTGTATTGTACAGATCCAGAACACGAAGATTTTGAGACAATCGTTCAAGATGTTTATTTGGGTACAATACCATACATGACTCCTAAAGGATCGTTTGTGGTTAATGGTGCTGAGCGCGTTATCGTTTCTCAGTTGCATCGTTCACCAGGGGTGTTCTTTGGACAAAGCCGTCATGCAAATGGAACTAAATTGTATTCTGCTCGTGTAATTCCTTTCAAAGGTTCTTGGATTGAATTCGCTACAGATATTAACAGTGTAATGTACGCTTACATCGATCGTAAGAAAAAGTTACCTGTAACTACTCTTTTCCGTGCAATCGGATACGAGAGTGATAAAGACATTCTAGAAATTTTTGGTCTTGCTGATGAAGTGAAAGCTACAAAAGCAAACTTGAAAAAATTAGTAGGTAGAAAATTGGCTGCACGTGTGCTTAAATCATGGATCGAAGATTTCGTGGATGAGGATACAGGTGAGGTAGTTTCTATTGAAAGAAATGAAGTGCTTCTTGACCGTGAAACGGTTCTTGAGGACGATCATATTGACATGATTGTGGATTCAGGAGTGAAAAACGTTATTCTTCACAAAGAGGACGTAAATAGTGCTGATTTTACAATTATCTACAATACTTTACAAAAAGATACTTCTAACTCAGAGAAAGAAGCGGTAGAACACATCTATCGCCAATTGCGTAATGCTGAACCACCAGATTATGAGACAGCGAAAAACGTATTTGAAAAATTATTCTTCTCTGATACCAGATATGATTTAGGTGAAGTTGGACGTTTCCGTTTGAACAAAAAATTGAAAATAGATTCTTCTGAAGAGTCTCGCGTTCTTACGAAACATGACATCATCTCGATTATTAAATATTTGATTGAATTAATCAACTCTAAAGCTGATGTTGATGATATCGATCACTTGTCAAACAGACGTGTTAGAACAGTTGGTGAGCAATTATATTCTCAATTTGGAGTTGGTTTAGCTCGTATGGCTAGAACAATTCGTGAGCGTATGAATGTTCGTGACAACGAGGTCTTCACACCTATCGATTTGATCAATGCGAAGACCTTGTCTTCAGTTATCAATTCGTTCTTCGGAACAAACCAATTGTCTCAATTTATGGATCAGACCAACCCGCTTTCGGAGGTAACTCACAAGCGTCGTTTGTCTGCACTAGGACCTGGTGGACTTTCTCGTGAAAGAGCAGGGTTCGAGGTACGAGATGTTCACTATACGCACTACGGTCGTTTGTGTACAATTGAAACACCAGAGGGACCAAACATTGGTTTGATTTCATCACTTTGTGTATTCGCGAAAGTGAATAAACTTGGATTTATTGAAACACCATATAGAAAAGTTGACGGTGGTAAAGTAGCATTGGATGTAGATCCAGTTTACTTAACTGCTGAGGAGGAAGATGCTATGATGATTGCGCAAGCAAACGCAAGTGTTGATGACAAAGGAAATTTCTTAACTGAGTTCGTTAAAGCACGTTACGAAGGTGATTTCCCAGTTGTTGCTCCAAACAACTTAACATTAATGGATGTGGGTGCTAACCAGATTGCTTCGATTGCGGCTTCTTCTATTCCTTTCTTGGAGCATGATGATGCCAACCGTGCTTTGATGGGATCTAACATGCAACGTCAAGCTGTTCCATTATTAAAACCAAATTCTCCAATTGTAGGAACTGGAATTGAGCGTTTAGTAGCACGTGATTCTCGCGTGTTAATTAATGCTGAAGGTCCTGGAGTCGTTGAATATGTTGACGCAAATGAAATTGTAATCCGTTACGATTGGACAAGCGAAGACAAATTGGTAAGTTTCGACAGTGAGACAACTCATTATCCATTAACGAAATTCCAAAAAACAAATCAAAGTACATGTATCAACTTGAAACCGATTGTTAAGAAAGGTGATAGAGTTGATAAAGGTCAAGTTCTTTGTGAAGGATACGCAACTCAACAAGGTGAATTGGCATTAGGTCAAAACTTGAAAGTGGCATTCATGCCATGGAAAGGATACAACTTTGAGGATGCGATCGTAATTTCTGAAAGAGTAGTACGTGATGATATCTTTACTTCAATTCACATCGATGAATACACATTAGAAGTACGTGATACAAAACGTGGTATGGAAGAGTTAACTTCTGATATTCCTAACGTTTCTGAAGAGGCTACTAAAGACTTGGATGAAAACGGATTAATCAGAATTGGAGCTGAAATTAAAGAAGGTGATATCCTTATTGGTAAAATCACTCCAAAAGGTGAAACAGATCCATCTCCAGAAGAGAAATTATTACGTGCAATCTTTGGTGATAAAGCAGGTGATGTGAAAGATGCATCATTGAAAGCTGGACCATCATTGAGAGGTGTTGTAATTGATAAAAAATTGTTCTCACGAGCAATTAAAGATAGAAAAGCGAAAGCTCAGGATAAACCAGTATTGGAAAGTCTTGATGCGGATTACGAAAAAGATTTCGCAGCATTGAAGGATAAATTAGCGGATAAATTGTTGACTATTTTAGGTGAACACAAATCTGCTGGAGTATTCAATAACTTCAAAGAGGAAATCATTAAAAAAGGAACAAAATTCAGTCAAAAGAATTTGTTCGCGATTGATTATACAATCGTAAATCCAACAAACTGGACTGCTGATGCTCATATCAACACTCTTGTTGGACGTGTAATCCACAACTTCAATATTAAAGCAAACGACTTATTAGGAGCGTACAAACGTAAAAAATTCCATATTTCAGTTGGAGATGAACTTCCAGCGGGAATTGTGAAAATGGCGAAAGTATACGTTGCTAAAAAACGTAAGTTGAAAGTTGGAGATAAAATGGCAGGTCGTCACGGTAACAAAGGTATCGTTGCAAACATCGTTAAGATGGAAGATATGCCATTCTTGGAAGACGGAACACCGGTTGATATCGTGTTGAACCCACTTGGGGTACCTTCTCGTATGAACTTAGGTCAGATTTATGAAACTGTTCTTGGATGGGCTGGAGAAAAATTGGGAGTGAAATTCGCTACACCAATCTTCGACGGTGCTAAACCATCTGAAATTAACGAATGGAGTGATAAAGCTGGAATTCCAAGATCAGGTAAGACTTATTTGTATGACGGAGGAACAGGAGATCGCTTCCACCAACCGGCTACAGTAGGTATTATCTACATGTTGAAACTTTCACACATGGTTGATGACAAAATGCATGCTCGTTCAATCGGACCATACTCATTGATTACACAACAGCCATTGGGTGGTAAAGCTCAATTCGGAGGTCAGCGTTTTGGTGAGATGGAGGTTTGGGCTCTTGAAGCATTCGGTGCATCGAACATATTACAAGAAATCTTGACCGTTAAATCGGATGATGTAATGGGTCGTGCAAAAGCATACGAAGCGATTGTTAAAGGAGATAACATTCCTGAACCAGGAATTCCTGAATCGTTCAACGTATTGTTGCATGAGCTTAGAGGTTTATGTTTAAACATCTCATTGGATTAATTGTCAAGTTGTTGAATTAAGAAATAAGCAAAAACATGGCTTACAGAAAAGAAACACCAAAAAAACAAAGTAGCTTCAACAAAATTACGATCTCGTTGGCATCGCCAGAGGTTATTCTTGAGCAATCAAGTGGAGAAGTACTTAAGCCAGAAACGATTAACTATCGTACATATAAGCCGGAAAGAGATGGTTTGTTCTGTGAACGAATCTTCGGACCAGTTAAAGATTACGAATGTCACTGTGGAAAATATAAACGTATCCGATACAAAGGAATCGTTTGTGACCGTTGTGGTGTTGAAGTGACTGAAAAGAAAGTACGTCGTGAAAGAATGGGACACATTTCATTAGTTGTTCCAGTTGCTCACATTTGGTACTTCCGTTCATTACCAAACAAAATTGGTTACCTTTTAGGTTTACCAACTAAAAAATTGGATCAAATCATTTATTACGAGCGTTACGTGGTTATTCAACCAGGTGTTGCAACTAATTTAGATGGTTCTTCTTTAGCTCGTTTGGATTTCTTAACAGAAGAAGAGTATTTGGATATTCTTGATACGCTTCCAAAAGAAAACCAATACTTGGAAGATACAGATCCAAATAAGTTCGTAGCGAAAATGGGTGCTGAGGCATTACATGATTTGTTAAGAACAATGAACTTGGAGGAGACTTCATACAATCTTCGTCACCAAGCAAACACTGAAACTTCAGTTCAACGTAAAAATGAAGCGTTGAAACGTTTGCAAGTTGTTGAGGCAATGCGTGAATCTCAAGAGCGTATTGACAACCGTCCAGAGTGGATGATTGTTAAGGTCGTTCCAGTTATTCCACCTGAATTGCGTCCTTTAGTTCCACTAGACGGTGGACGTTTCGCAACTTCAGATTTAAATGATTTGTACCGTCGTGTTATTATCCGTAATAACCGTTTGAAACGATTGATTGAAATTAAAGCTCCTGAAGTAATCTTACGTAACGAAAAACGTATGCTTCAAGAAGCAGTTGATTCATTGTTCGATAATTCAAGAAAATCAAGTGCTGTTAAAACGGAATCTAATCGTCCGTTGAAATCGCTTTCTGATTCATTGAAAGGTAAACAAGGTCGTTTCCGTCAAAACTTACTTGGGAAACGTGTTGATTATTCAGCTCGTTCGGTAATTGTTGTTGGACCAGATTTGAAATTACACGAATGTGGTTTACCAAAAGATATGGCTGCTGAGCTTTACAAACCGTTTATCATTCGCAAAATGATTGAGCGTGGAATTGTGAAAACAGTGAAATCTGCAAAGAAAATTGTTGATCGCAAAGAGCCAGTTGTTTGGGATATTTTAGAAAGTGTATTGAAAGGTCACCCAGTTTTATTAAACCGTGCCCCAACTTTACACAGACTTGGTATTCAAGCATTCCAACCGAAATTAATTGAAGGAAAAGCAATTCGTTTGCACCCGTTGGTAACAACAGCCTTCAATGCCGATTTCGACGGTGACCAAATGGCGGTTCACTTACCATTAGGTAACGCTGCAATTTTGGAAGCTCAATTGTTGATGTTAGCATCGCACAATATCTTGAACCCTGCAAATGGCGCGCCTATCGCGGTACCATCTCAGGATATGGTCTTGGGTCTTTACTACATTACAAAAGGAAAAAGAACTACTAAAGATGAAATCGTTAAAGGTGAAGATGGAATTTTCTACTCACCAGAAGAGGTTATCATCGCTTATAATGAGAAAAGTCTTGACTTACACGCTCATATCAAAGTGAAAACATATGATTTGAACGAAGATGGTGTACCAACTTTACAATTGATTGATACAACTTGTGGTCGAGTTTTATTTAATGAACGTGTTCCAAGAGAAGTTGGATTCATTAATGATGTAATGACTAAAAAAGCATTGCGTGATATCATTGGTGAAGTATTGAAAATTTCTGGAACATCTCGTACTGCTCAATTCTTGGATGATATTAAAGAATTAGGTTACGATATGGCCTTCAAAGGAGGTTTGTCATTCAACTTAGATGATATTATTATCCCGAAAGAGAAAGAAGAATTGGTTTCTAAAGCTGAAAATGAAGTGAAAGACGTAATGATGAATTACAACATGGGTCTTATCACAAACAATGAGCGTTATAACCAAATCATTGATATTTGGACGCATACGAACTCTCGTTTGACACACACATTGATGGAGCAATTGAAAACTGACAGACAAGGTTTCAATTCAATCTACATGATGTTTGATTCTGGAGCTCGTGGTTCGAAAGAGCAAATTCGTCAGTTATCTGGTATGCGTGGATTGATGGCGAAACCGCAAAAATCGGGAGCTTCTTCACAAGAAATTATTGAAAATCCAATTCTTTCTAACTTTAAAGAAGGTCTTTCCATTCTTGAGTACTTTATTTCAACTCACGGTGCACGTAAAGGTCTTGCCGATACTGCCTTGAAAACGGCAGATGCTGGTTACTTGACGCGTCGTTTGGTGGATGTTGCACAAGATGTTGTTATTAATGCTCCTGATTGTGGAACGTTAAGAGGTATTGTTGCGACTTCATTGAAGAAAAATGACGAGGTTGTTGAACCATTATTCGATCGTATTTTAGGACGTACATCAGTTCATGATGTTTATGTTCCTGAAACAGATAATTTAATTGTTGCTGCAGGTGAATTGATTTCTGAAGATGTTGCATATGCAATTGATAAAGCAGGAATCGAAGAAGTAGAAATTCGTTCAGTTCTTACTTGTGAAATGAGAAGAGGAGTTTGTTCGAAATGTTACGGACGAAACCTTGCAACTCACCGCTCAGCACAACATGGTGATGCAGTTGGAGTAGTTGCTGCTCAATCAATTGGTGAGCCAGGTACACAGTTGACGTTACGTACATTCCACGTTGGGGGTACTGCATCGAACATTGCTGATATTTCAGATATGAAAGCGAAAGCAAATGGTAAATTGGAAATTGACGAGTTACGTACAATTGACAAGAAAAATGCAGATGGCTCTATTCGTCGTGTTGTAGTTGGACGTTCAGCTGAGTTGAAAATCACTGATGAGAAAACTGGAATTGTGATCATGAATGCCAACATTCCTTACGGATCTGAAATGGTTATTGAAAACAATACGAAAGTTAAGAAAGGTGATGTAATCTGTAAATGGGATCCATACAATGCTGTTATCGTTTCTGAAGTTTCTGGTAAAGTAGTATTCGACAGTGTCGTTGAAGGTGTTACTTACCGTGAAGAAGTCGATGAGCAAACTGGATTTACTGAAAAAGTAATTACTGAATCAAGAGATAAAAAGAAAAACCCTGCTATTCACATCATCGATGCGAAAACGAAGGAAGTTTTAAGAGAATACTCATTACCAGTTGACGCTCATATCGCTGTAAACGAAGGAGACAAAATCGAAGCTGGTGAGATCCTTGTTAAAATTCCACGTGTTGCAGGTAAAACTGGGGATATTACAGGAGGTTTACCACGTGTAACTGAGTTATTCGAGGCACGTAATCCTTCAAACCCTGCAGTTGTTTCTGAAATCGACGGTATTGCAGAATACGGAAAAATAAAAAGAGGTAACCGAGAAATCCAAATTACATCTAAAACAGGTGAAGTTCGTAAATACTTGGTTCCACTTTCTAAACATATCCTTGTACAAGAAAACGACTTCGTTAGAGCTGGTCAGCCATTATCTGATGGTGCGATTACTCCAAACGATATCTTGAACATCGAAGGTCCAACGAAAGTACAAGAATACATCGTAAATGAGATCCAAGAGGTTTACCGTTTACAAGGTGTGAAAATTAATGACAAACACTTCGAAGTAATCGTACGTCAAATGATGTTGAAAGCGGAGATTGTTGATGCTGGAGATACACGTTTCTTAGAAGGACAATCTGTTCACAAAGCAGATATCATGGAAGAGAACGATGCAATCTACGGAATGAAAGTAGTTGTTGATGCTGGTGATTCTACATCATTAAAAGCTGGACAAATTGTATCTGCAAGAAGATTGCGTGATGAAAATTCACAATTGAAACGTGCTGATAAGAATTTAGTTGACGCTCGTGATGCAGTTCCTGCAACTTCAACACCTTTATTACAAGGTATCACTCGTGCGTCGTTACAAACGCAATCATTCATCTCAGCTGCTTCCTTCCAGGAAACAACGAAAGTTTTGAATGAAGCTGCAATTTCTGGTAAAGAAGATCATTTATTAGGATTGAAAGAAAACGTTATCGTAGGTCACTTAATTCCTGCTGGTACTGGTGTTCGTGATTTCCAAAAAATGATTGTTGCTTCTAAAGAAGCGTTAGCAGAGATTTCTGAAAATTAATCGAATTGATTGAAATAGTGAAAGGAGTAGCAGAAATGTTACTCCTTTTTTTTGTTCTATACTCGTTAATCGGGAAAGAATTACTAACTTCATAAAACAAATTATAGCATTATGGAAAACAATAACGAAAATCAAGTAAACATTGAATTGAACGAAGAAACAGCCTTAGGAATTTATTCGAATTTGGCAATCATTACTCATTCTCCATCTGAAGTAGTATGTGATTTTGTTCAAATGATGCCTGGAATGCCAAAAGGCAAAGTACGTTCACGTGTTATTATGACTCCTGTAAATGCAAAACGTTTTATGCGTGCGTTAATTGATAATGTTCAAAAATACGAGCAAAACTTTGGTGTAATTGATGATTCTGACCCAACTGGAATGCCACCAATGAACTTTGGAACACCAAGCACAATGGCCTAATTAACATTTTTTGTTTTTACGGTTCGATTTTTGCTTTAACTTTGTAATATGAGAATAACAATTATCGCTTTTACTTTTCTCTTTGGAGTTTTGTCTTTTGCACCTAATATGCAAGGTGGACAGTTCTTCAAGTTAAGCGAACTTGTTAATCACTACGAAACGCATCAAGGCGGTGAAGAACGCTTCCAATCTTTCTTGGCGTTTGTTAAAGATCATTATTTTACAAATCATCACACAAAAGATAATGAGCGCAATTTGCCGTTTAAATCAACGGTCGCAAGTGCTTTTGTTTTGGTTATTCATCAAGTAAAACTTGAACCAATTCATGAGTATTTGTTCATCGTTAATGAAGAAAAAAGTTTCTTTGGTGAGCCAAACTCTACAGTACAACAAAAGTCTTTTTCCATCTGGAATCCACCTCGAGTAGCGTAATGAACAATTAAAAAATTGAATCTAAGCGGTTCAATGTGTTTCATTATATACTCAATTTCATGTTAAATAAAATCATTCATTGGTCGATTTCCAACAAGTTAATCGTTGGAATCATGACCTTGGCACTGATCACTTGGGGAGTCTTTTCATTGAAAAGTTTGCCAATTGATGCAGTACCAGACATTACAAATAACCAAGTCCAAATTGTAACATCTTCACCTTCTTCTGGTGCTGAAGACATTGAGCGATTGGTTACATTTCCTGTTGAACAAACAATGGCAACCATTCCTGGTATTGAAGAAATTCGTTCCTTCAGTCGCTTCGGATTGAGTGTTGTTACTGTTGTTTTTACAGAGGAGACAGACATTTATTGGGCACGCCAGCAAGTTGCTGAGCGCCTTTCTGAAGCAAAAAATCAAATTCCAAGTGGATTCGGTGAACCATCCATGGCTCCATTGAGTACAGGTTTAGGGGAAATTTATCAATACATCGTAAAACCAAAGAAAGGCTTCGAAAAGAAATTCGATGCAACGGAACTTCGCACAATTCAAGATTGGGTGATTCGCAGACAACTCTTAGGAGTTGATGGAGTCGCTGATGTAAGTGGTTTCGGAGGTAAACTGAAACAATATGACATTGCTGTTGACTTAGTTCGATTAAAAGCCTTTGGTTTAACAGTTGGCGATGTTTTTCGCGCTGTTGAACAAAACAATCAAAACACGGGGGGAGCTTATATCGAACGTAATTCTACAACTACCTACATTCGAACAGATGGTTTAATGAAGGGGATTGAAGACATCGAACAAACGATTATTTCACAGTCTGATGCTGGAACGCCAGTTTTGGTTAAAGATGTTGCGAAAGTTGAAATCGGTGCAGCTGTTCGTTATGGTGCTTTGACATACAACAACACGGGTGAGGCAGTTGGTGGAATTGTATTGATGTTGAAAGGAGCAAATTCTTCCAAAGTGATTTTGGATGTGAAGGAGCGAATGGAGCAAATCAAAAAAACACTTCCCGTTGGTGTTGAAATCAAAGTATACCTGGATCGAACTAAATTGGTGAACAACGCAATTTCTACAGTTACAAAAAACTTGATTGAAGGTGCATTGATCGTGATTACTGTTCTAGTGCTTTTACTTGGGAATTTCAGAGCTGGACTCATTGTTGCTTCAGTGATTCCATTAGCAATGTTGTTCGCTATTTCGTTGATGAATGTATTCGGTGTTTCTGGGAATTTAATGAGTTTAGGAGCACTTGACTTTGGATTAATCATCGATGGTGCAGTAATTATCGTTGAATCGACCTTACACTTATTGTATCATCATGGTGATCAAACCTTGAAGCAAGATCAAATGGATGTGCAAGTGTACAAATCAGCTTCGAAATTTGCGAAAAGCGCCGTATTCGGTCAAATTATTATTCTTGTCGTTTACTTGCCACTTTTAGCATTGGTTGGAATTGAAGGGAAAATGTTCAAACCGATGGCACAAACAGTTATGTTCGCCATCATTGGTGCGTTGATTTTGTCTTTGACCTATGTTCCAATGATCTCAGCATTGTTCTTAAGTAAGAAAATTAAAATCAAAGAGAACTTTAGTGACAGAATTGTAGCCTTTTTCAAACGAATCTACATGCCTGTTTTGAATGCTTTCTTACGCCGGCAAAAAGTAGTGATTGGTGGTTTGTTAAGTTTAATTATTATAAGTGTTTTACTCTTTAAACAGCTGGGAGCGGAATTTATTCCATCGCTTGATGAAGGAGATTTTGCAGTTGAAACACGATTAATTACAGGAACTAGTTTAACAAAAACAATTGATGCAACTGAAAAAGTATCGAATGTATTGTTGAAAAACTTCCCCGAAGTAAAAGAGGTTGTTGGTAAAATTGGTACTGCAGAGATTCCTACCGATCCAATGCCAATGGAAGCCTGTGATTTAATGATCATTTTGAAAGACAAAGAGGAATGGGTTTCTGCGAAAACGAAAGAAGAATTAGCGGAGAAAATGCAACAGAAGTTGGAGGAAAATGTTCCTGGAGTTTCATTTGGTTTCTTGCAACCGATTCAAATGCGTTTCAATGAATTAATGACGGGTGCTAAACAAGACGTTGTTGTGAAAATATATGGCGAAGACCTCGAAAAATTAAGCAAATATGCATCACAAATTGGAGCGCTCTCTGAAAACATTGATGGTGTTCAAGATGTGTATGTTGAAGAAATGACAGGTTTACCGCAAATGATAGTTTCGTATGATCGTTTGGCACTTTCTAAATACAATATCAGTATTGACGATGTAAACCGTTCAATCAATATCAGTTTTGCAGGTCAAGCTGCTGGACTTATATTCGAAGGAGAAAAACGTTTTGATTTGGTTGTAAAACTAGATTCTACAAATCGTGTATCGATGGATGATTTGAAATCGATAACAGTAACATCTCCACTAGGTGTTCAAGTTCCATTGGATCAATTGGCCAATGTGAAATTTGAAAAAGGACCAAATCAAATTCAGCGTGACGATGCAAAAAGACGCATTATCGTTGGATTTAATGTAAGAGGCAGAGATGTTGAAAGTATTGTGAATGAATTGAAAGCGAAAATCGATTCAAAAGTAAAATTTGACGCAGGTTATTATCCAACGTTCGGTGGAACATTTAAAAACTTGGAAAATGCACGTGCTCGTCTGTCGATTGCCGTTCCAGTTGCCTTACTCATGATTTTCTTCTTATTGTATTTAACCTTCCAATCGTTGAAACAAGCAACCTTAATTTTCTCAGCCATCCCTTTAGCCGCATTAGGGGGAATTCTTGCACTTTGGTCAAGAGGAATGCCATTCTCAATTTCTGCAGGTGTTGGATTTATCGCCTTGTTTGGTGTTGCTGTACTAAATGGAATTGTATTGATTTCAGAATTTAATTCACTGAAAAAAGAAGGATTTACGAATCGATTAAGAATTGTTTTGATGGGAACTCGCGTTCGTTTAAGACCTGTATTGTTAACAGCATTGGTTGCATCTTTAGGATTTTTACCAATGGCAATATCACACGGAAGTGGAGCAGAAGTACAAAAACCTCTAGCAACGGTCGTAATTGGGGGATTAATAACTGCGACTATTTTGACCTTATTCGTTTTACCAATTTTCTATTTGTTCACAGAACGCAAATCAACGAAAAAAATGAAAAAGCAGAAAAATGTGGTGATGACATTATTTGTGTTATTAGGTTTGCAATCATTTGCACAATCGCCTCAACAATTGAGTCTTGAGCAATGTTTAACAATTGCAAAAGAACAAAATTTGAGTTTGAAAGCATCAGAAATGCAAATTCAAAATGAACTGTTGTTGGGAAAAGCGGCCTTGGTGATGCCTAAAACGAGTGCAACATTTATGGCGGGACAGTATAATTCCTATTATAAAAAGGATAATAATATTACTGTTTCTCAAACAATTCCCTTTCCAACTGTCTTTGCCAAAGAAAATGAATTGGGACAAGCGAAATCAGAACAGGCAAAAACGATGTATGCTTCCGATTGGAAGTCTTTAGCTTTAAATATTCAAATGACCTATGAAAACATTTGTTTTTATAAAGCCAAAGCGCAATTGTTGGCTGAACAAGATTCATTACTTATGGCAATCGAGAAGAAGGTGGATATAAAATATGCCTTGAAAGATGCTACAAAATTAGATTTGACTTTGATTACAACAAAGCGCAAAGAATTGCAAAATCAATTATTTCTACTCGAAGAAAAGCGGAAATCAGAAGAGAGCAAATTGCAATTCTACATCGGGTCGGATGTTCCAGTGAGCACACAAGCTGTGAATTATACAGTAGCCGAATTTCAAGTATTGAATGATACAAGTGCTTTATCAAATCACCCGAATTTGTTGTATTACCAAACACAACAAGACATTATATCGAAAGAAAAAGAGGTGCTAATTGCACGCACATTACCGGATATCACACTTGGGTATGTCAATCAAACGTTGGTTGGAGTTCATTCAGTTGGAGGGCAAGATATTGCATTTGGACAATCGGATCGTTTTCAATCGGGTCAAATTGGTTTGGAAATACCTTTGTTTTTTGGTTCAACCAAACGAAAAGCAGATGCATTGTCAAATAGCATTCAGCAAACGCAGTATTTACAAGAATACGAGCTAACAAATTTGGCGGCGGGCTATAATCAATACTTGACAGTTTATCAGAGTTATGCCGCTTCCTATGCAATGTATTCAGAACAACTGATTCCCCAAACGAAAGTAATGCAAGAACAAGCAAAAATTCTTTTAGAAACGGGAGAAATTTCAATGATCGAATACTTGCAAACAAAGCAAAATTGCATCGATATTGAATTAAATTATTTACAACTTATGAATGATTTGAACCAAACAGTTCATCAATTAAATTGGTTCATTCAAAATTAAAATTAGCAACATGAAAGCATCATATTTATTCATCATTTTTCTTGCATCATTGGTAGTTGGATGTTCATCCGCACCTGAGGTAAAAACAGAAAAACAAACAGTTAATTTGTTAAGCGTCAATTTAAACGCAGAACAAATTAAAAACTCGGAAATTAAAGAAGGTGTACCGACAAAGGAATTGATTGGTTTAACGATTACGGCGAATGGAACGATTGAGGTTCCGCCACAAAACAAAACTGTTATTTCAGCACAATTTGGCGGATTTATTAAAACATTGAACGTGTTGGATGGAATGACAGTTCGAAAAGGACAAACCTTATTTACGATTGAGCATCCAGAATTGATTCAATTACAACAAGATTATTTAGAAGTAATTGGTAACATGGAATATTTAACGGCTGAATTAGATCGTCAAAAATCTCTTGTTCAACAAGAAGCGGGTAGTTTGAAAGCGATGCAATTGGCTAAATCTCAATTGGCTATGGCTCAAGCGAAAAAAACTGGTTTAAAAGCAAAGTTGGAAATGGCAGGTGTAAGCTTGAAACAATTGAATGCTGGAAACTTGCAACGTGCTATTTCTGTTGTCGCGCCATTTAATGGAGTTGTCACCAAAGTAAATGTAAATGTTGGCGCTTATGCCGAACCAACCGAACACTTGCTTGAGATTATTGATTTAAAACATGCACATGCAGAGGTGATTGCTTTCGAGAAAGATGTGAAACATTTAAAAATTGGACAAAGTGTTCAACTTTCTTTTTCAAATGACAATGAAGTAATCAATGCTAAAATTTTCTTGATTGGAAAAGAAATTGGTGAGGATCGTACGGTGAAAGTACATTGTCATTTAGATACAGAAAATAGTAATATTGCCCCAGGTTCGTATTTTAAAGCTAGCATTTATACAGGCGCAGTTGAACGTTTTTGCATACCTGCTGACGCAGTTGTTGAAATGAATGGAAAAAATGTCGTATTTTTCAGTAAACAAGGAAGTAAAGGAATGACATCTTATGCTCCTGAAGAGGTAAATGTTTTAGCAACGGAAAACGGAAAAACGGCAATTGAATTTAAAAACAAAGCAAGATCGTACAACGAAAACCTTGTAATAAATGGTGCGTATGATATTATGTCTGCCATTTTAATTAAAACGGAAGAAGAATAAATAACTAAATCAGAGAATATGAAAATCAATTCAATATTATTCGTCAGTTTTCTCGCTGGAGTTACACTGATGTCAGTACCAAGCTGTAAAAAGAATGGTAAATGTGGAGAAACGAATATCAGTAAGGCAGGTGGAGATGATAGTCATAACTTCGGACAAAACTGTATGAATTGTCATAAAAGTGGCGGAGAAGGTGAAGGTTGTTTTTCAGTGGCTGGAAGTACTTCTAACAGTTCGTTAACGTCACCATTATCGTCAGGGACAGTAAAATTATATACTGCCGCTGATGGAGGAGGAACCTTGAAATATACAATTCAAATTGATTCGAAAGGAAATTTCCACACAACAGAATCAATTGATGTAACTGGATTGTATCCCGCTGTCACGGGATCTGACGGAACGCCTCATTACATGGGTTCTTCTTTAAGCTCTGGTGCTTGTAATTCTTGTCATGGAGTTTCAACAAGTTCGCTTTGGGGTAATTAAAAGGGACATGAAAAAAAGTCAAATTCAAACAGAAGTTGATGCATATTACTTGTATCAAAAACTTGCTGAAAACGAAGAAGATCCTATTGTAGCTTCAGTTTTTGCTCAAATGAGTGAGATTGAAAAAGGTCATGCGGTTGAGTTTGCTAAAGCATTGAACAAGAATATTGATGAATTTTTGCAACCTTCTTGGCGCGCTAAAACCTTGAATCGTATCGGTAAAATTTTCGGGTATGATTATGTTCTTGGTGCTTTAATGGATACAGAGAAAAGTTTAGCTAGCAATGTTATTCGTCAAAAAGCCAAATCTCAAGCTCAAATTTCAGGAAATGAAGATTCGCATGTAAAAATTCTGCGTTCAATTCTTGAAAACGAAACGCGTGTTTCTGGAACTCAAATGGCTCGTTTTGAAAAGCGCCATCGTTCTGTTGGTGGCAATGCTATTCGTGCTGCGGTACTTGGAGGTAATGATGGACTCGTTTCCAATTTTTCACTTGTGATGGGAATTGCAGGAGCAACGGCAAATCAACAAGGTGTTTTATTGGCAGGTGTTGCAGGTTTGCTCGCAGGTGCTTTGTCTATGGCTTTGGGTGAATGGATTTCAGTAAAAAGTTCTCAAGAACTCTATGAAAACCAAATGCAGTTAGAGATGGAAGAACTTGAAATTAATCCTGAAGGAGAAAAACAAGAACTTAAATTGATCTACATGGCAAAAGGTATTCCTGAAGATCAAGCGAAAGATATCGTGGAAGAATTGATGAAAAACAAAGAACACGCACACGAAGTGTTGGTGAAAGAAGAACTAGGAATCAATGCAGAAGAATTAAAAGGCTCAGCAATGGAAGCTGCATTATCATCCTTTGTTTTGTTTGCAATTGGCGCGATAATTCCCGTGTTTCCATTCATGTTCACTAGCGGAATGAAAGCTATTGTTTTGAGTACAATCGCTAGTGCAATCGGTCTATTTTTAATTGGAGCAGCGATTACATTATTCACTGGAAGAAATGTATGGTTCTCTGGATTTAGACAGGTGTTTTTTGGACTGGCCGCTGCGGCCGTAACCTTCGGAATTGGAAAATTAATCGGAGTTACAATAGCAGGTTAAAATAAAATAATTTAAAATTAAATAGTATGAATCAAGCACATTTTCACTTAATGGTGAATCATTTACCAATCATCTTGCCGATTGCGGGTGTGGTAGTTTTAGTTGGAGGAATGTTTGTACGTTCTGAAGTTGTTAAACGTATGGCATATTTGCTATTCACAATTGGAGCTGTAGCCACGATGGCAGCTATGGCCTCTGGTGAAGGTGCAGAAGAAGTTGCTGAAAACCTTGCTGGTGTAACAGAAAATTACATTCATGAGCACGAAGAGAAAGCAGAGCTTTTTGCACTTCTTAATTATGTTCTTGGTGCATTGTCACTTGTTGGATTGTGGGCAAGCTGGAGAGGAAAAGGTTTTGCGAAACTGTTGTCTTTTGCGATTTTAGGACTTTCATTGGTCGTATTGTTCTTAGGAAAACAAACAGGTACAACAGGTGGAGAAATTCGTCATACGGAGATTCGATCAGGACAAAAAGTTCCGGCTGGTGAACAAGAAGAAGGTGACGATGATTGAAAAATTGTCATTGAAATAACTGAAACGCGGGGAGAAATCTTCGCGTTTTTTATTGAAATTTAATTTTCTTGCGCCATTCCTTAACATTCCCACAACGGTCTTTGGCGATTAA